>Ga0208395_100093_pt1 | contig 44022 bp, 47 predicted proteins | sample LakWasMet61_LOW9_2_FD_183893 | JGI IMG/M metagenome (GOLD analysis project Ga0208395, IMG submission 183893) | Freshwater sediment methanotrophic microbial communities from Lake Washington under simulated oxygen tension - Sediment Metagenome... | ecosystem: Environmental > Aquatic > Freshwater >...
CCTTAATTAAAGGGCTTTAAATTAAAAGGATAAACGATGAAAAATTGGATGCTTGGTCTGGCGCTTGTATCTGTAATACCGGCATGTGTCACCATTAATATTTACTTTCCTGCAGCGGCGGCAGAGAAAGCTGCCGATAAAATTATTGATGACGTATGGCAATTGAAAAATGGCGCTGAAAAACCTGATGTCAATACAAATGAGCCTGGTACTCCGGCTGCTAAATAAGCCTGTTTATATAAATCAGCTAGAAAAAGGAACAATGATGAAAAAAATATTATTCAGCCTTATGTTATTGAGCACCTTGCTCGTGAGCCAGTTTGTGGCTGCCGCAGCGGATATGGAAGTCAACACGCCAGCTATTTCAGCTGTTAAAAACAGCATGCAAGCGCGTCACGGTCAGTTGGCGCCGTTTTATGCCAGTGGTGCGATTGGTTTAACCAAGGATGGCTACATTGCGGTGAAAGATGCAAACGCAGTGCCGTTGGCGCAGCGTGGTGGACTAACAGGGCTGGTTAAATCTGAGAATGCAGACCGCGCTAATCTATACAAAGAAATTGCGCAGGCAAATGGCCACCCGGAGTGGCAAGCCGAAATTCAAAGTACATTTGCAGGTCGCTGGATTGATAAAGCCCAGTCAGGCTGGTGGGTGCAGGGTGCAGGTGGCTGGACTCAGAAATAAGCCAGACAACCCTAAAGCCAGATTATGACCCCTACTTTAGTCTTTGATATTGAGACCATTCCTGATGTTAATGGTCTACGTACCTTACTGGAATTACCCGCAGATACTTCTGATGAGGATGTTGCCAATGTTGCTCTGCATCTGCGCCGTCAACATAACGGCACGGAATTTTTACCTTTGCATCAGCATCGCATCTGCGCTATTTCGTGCGCGCTGCGAGAAGGTAATCACTTTAAAGTGTGGACGCTGGGTGATGCGGAATCAACCGAGGCTGAGATCATTCAACGTTTTTTTGATGGCATTGAAAAATATACGCCACAGATTATTTCCTGGAACGGCGGCGGCTTTGACTTGCCGGTGCTGCACTATCGTGGCTTGATACATGGTATTAACGCCAGCCGTTATTGGGATTTAGGCGAAGACGACAAAGACTTCAAGTGGAATAACTACATTAGCCGTTACCACACACGCCATCTGGACTTAATGGATTTAATGGCGATGTTTAATGCCCGTGCCAATGCACCGCTGGATGATTTGGCTAAGCTGTGTGGCTTTCCCGGTAAGTTGGGTATGGATGGCAGTAAAGTGTGGGATGCCTACAAAGCCGGACAACTGGAAGAGATTCGTAATTACTGTGAAACTGACGTAGCCAATACGCATCTGGTGTATTTACGCTTCCAGCTCATGCGCGGTCATTTAACGCCAGCCGCTTATGAAGCGGAGATTAAATTAGTGCGCGACACGCTCGCAAGTTACAGCGCACCTCACTGGACAGAGTTTTTGGCAGCTTGGAGTTAACCGTTTTTATGGATAACTCCATATTTCTGAACTGATTTATCTAGCTGGCTTCGTTGATTGTTTCTCTTGAATCCAGCTCTTCATCTTTCCAGTTTAATATGACTTTTTGATTGGTATTTGCTTCAATCGAAATCTTATGGCGTAGCTTTACGCCGTTGTTGGTAGCCAAAATCATGTAGTTGCCTGCAGGCAGGTTCACATAAAGTAAAGGCTTGGCACCTTTAATTCTGAATATCAATTCACCTTGTTCGTTGTAGATGTTTACGTTAACCTCGGTAACGGCCTGGCCGGATTTGCCTTCTGAAAATAATAGATTTAACGTGTATTTTTTGGCATGAGGCCGCATGGTCAATACTTCATCATGGCCAACCCCGCCCGTCATGTAATTCAAGCCGTATTTTGATGCGGGGCCAATTTCACCAGCCAGTACCTGTTGCGTAATGACTACGTGGGCAAAACTGATGCTGATAAAAAATGCTAAAGCGCGATAGAAGTGACGATCCATGTTTTTTGTCTTTATATTATTGTTAAGTAAGTACTTAATTCTGAACAGTGTAGCAAAATTAGTGTGGTTAATCTAATCATAGCCCTTATGACTGCGGTAAAATTATGGCTATGAGAAAACGACGTAATAAAACAAATTTTGAGCAAACTCCGGCACCGGTTCTAACTGCGATTATTGAATCGCTGGATCAGGAAGGTCGGGGTGTAACGCACTATGAAGGCAAAACTATTTTTATTGATGGTGCGCTACCGCTGGAGAAGGTGACTTTTCAATCGCACTATACTAAATCCAGCTATGAAGTCGCCAATACAGTTGCAGTGTTAAAGCAGTCTAATCAGCGTGTTACACCAAAGTGCAGGCATTTTGGTAATTGTGGTGGTTGCAAATTACAGCATTTGGATTTTGCGGCACAGGTTGCAGCCAAGCAGAGACTGCTTGAGAATGATTTATGGCATATCGGCAAAGTAAAAGCCGAGAATATGCTGCCTCCACTTTACGGGCCTACTTGGGGTTATCGCCACAAGGCGCGTTTGAGCGTGAAATATGTGGAAAAGAAACAGCGTGTGTTAGTCGGTTTTAATGAAAAATCTACGCGTTTCGTGGCCGATATGAATTCATGTGAAGTGCTGGTGCCTGAGGTTTCTGCCTTGATCGAGCCATTGCAGCAATTGATCTTTCAACTTAGCCTTAGAGATAAGATTCCGCAAATTGAGTTGGCCGTTGGCGAGGCCACCCCAAACAAGGAGCGTGAGGCCGTTAAGGGTAAGCCGGTCATCGTTCTGATTCTTCGCATCATGGGTTCGCTAACCGCAAGTGATGAAGTGTTGCTGAAATCGTTTGCCGATGAGCATGCTGTACAAATCTGGACGCAAAGTAAAGGCCCAGACACGATTAAGCCATTCTATCCTTTAGGTGCTGCGCAACTGCAATACAGCCTACCTGAGTTTGGTTTGACATACCCATTTAAGCCTAATGAATTTACGCAAGTAAACCCACAAATCAATCAGGTCATGATACGCCGTGCCATGCAATTATTGGCACCTCAAGCGGATGAAAAAATTGCCGACTTTTTTTGTGGTATCGGTAACTTCACTTTGCCAATTGCGCGTAGTGGTGCGCAGGTGCTGGGTTTGGAAGGTTTAGCTAACCTTGTGGAGCGCGCTAATGAAAGCGCCCAGCTAAATGCGGTCAACAACGTTCAATTCGGCGTTTCTGATTTATTTAAAATGACACCGGAGGCGCTGACTGGATTGGGTCATTTTGATAAGTGGTTGATTGATCCGCCACGCGATGGTGCACATGAACTGGTTAAGTCATTGGAATCTAGCAATCGGCCGCGGCGCATTGTTTATGTGTCCTGTAATCCGGCAACATTGGCGCGTGATGCCGGAGAGTTGGTCAATGAAAAAGGCTACACACTAAAAGCTGCTGGTGTGATTAATATGTTCCCGCATACAGCACATGTGGAGTCTATTGCGCTATTTGAGCTAAAAGAGGCTAGCTGAGCTTGTAGTTGTGTTGTATAAAAACAACAATTTGCATTTAGCTGTTGCCAATTTGATTCAAATCAAGCTTTTTGATATTTCGCGCTTTATAATCACCCCATTCGAATTAGGTTTATTAATTTTATTAAGTGGAGAATATATAGATGAAAAAATCATTATTAGTTTTAGCAATTGCCGCTACATTGGCTCCTGTGTTAGCACACGCTGAAGCGGGTGATTGGGTAGTGCGTGCACGTGCTGTTAATGTTGAGCCAAATGAGAGTAGCCGTTTAGGTTCAACTGCTAACAGAGGTAGTCTAGGTACAATTTTGACTCCAAGTGCAGATTTGAAGGTTGATAACAATGTGATCCCTGAGTTGGATATTTCATACTACATTACTAAAAATATCGCTGCCGAGTTGATTCTTGCTTTAGGTACAAGACATGACGTTAGCATTACAGGTGATTCATTAGGTACAGTTGGTAATCAGGACTTGGGTTCAGTGAATCTGTTGCCACCGACTTTGACTTTACAATGGCACTTTAACCCAGACCAAACCTTTGACCCATATGTAGGTGCAGGTGTTAACTACACAAACTTTCTTGATAAAAAGTTGAAATTTGAGAGTGGCGCTCGTGCAGGCAATAGCATTAAGCTTGAGTCTGATAGCTGGGGTTATGCGTTGCAAGCTGGTCTTGATATCAATCTTAAAGATGGTTGGTTAATCAATGCTGATGTTAAATATGTAACTATTGATACCGATGTTAAAGCTAGATTGGGCGCTAATAATACTGGTGCATGGGAAAAAATCGACTCACTTGATATCGATCCATGGGTATTTGGTTTAGGTGTTGGTAAAAAATTCTAATAGTTACTTATTAAGTGGTTTACCCATTGAATAAATAAAACTTAAGAACTCCACGTTAGCCCCTGTTAGTTATAACAGGGGCTTTTTTTATGGGTAATGTAAGCTGAATAGTTAAAAGCCTCGCTGTGATAGTTAATCACAGCGAGGCTTTTAGTGTTTGAAGCGGGTTAGATGATTTTTGAGAAACGCGCGCGATTGCGATCAGTTTGCAGGTATCTGTCAAATAGCATGGCTACAGCACGGACAAAGAACCAGCCAAAATCAGTAACCTGTATACCGTTATCTTCCAGTACAACCATGCCGGTACTTTCCAGCTCTTTAAGTGCTTCCAGTTCAGTTGCAAAGTAGCTTTTAAAATCAATCATGTATGAAAGCTCAATTGATTCATATTGCAACGAGCCTTGGCACATGAGTGCCATAATAACGGCGCGGCGCACCAGATCATCACGTGACAAAGCTAGTCCGCGCACGATAGGAAAGCGGCCTTGGTTAAGAAAGTCGTAATATTCTTCCAGAGTTTTTGCGTTTTGGCTGTAAGTTGCACCGATACGCCCGATTGATGAAACACCAAGCCCAATCAAATCGCAATCGGGTTGGGTGCTATAACCCTGAAAGTTCCTGTGTAGTCTGCCCTGACGTTTGGCAATTGCCAGTGCGTCGGTAGGTAATGCAAAGTGATCCATGCCAATGTACACATAGCCAGCCTCTACAAAAGATGAGAGTGCGTTGGATAGCATTGCTATCTTGTCTGATGCAGCCGGTAGTTCGTATGAATCAATGCGGCGCTGCGGTTTGAAACGCTCAGGCAGGTGCGCGTAGGCATAGAGCGCTATTCTCTCTGGTTTTAGTGCTACAACCTGCTCTAATGTTTTGGCAAATGATTCGGAAGTCTGTTTTGGTAACCCATAAATCAGGTCAACATTTACCGAGTCAAATTTTAGTGCGCGCGCAGCCTCGACTAGTGAAAATACCTGTTCTGCCGGCTGTATACGATGTACTGCCTTTTGTACCTCAGGGTCAAAATCCTGTACGCCGAAACTTAGTCGGTTAAAGCCAAGGGACGCAATATGAGCTAGGCGTTTTTCATCTACGGTACGCGGGTCAATTTCAATAGAGTATTCGCCACCTGGTGTGAGCACAAAGCTGCGTTTAATCATCGCCATTAGTTCGCTTAACTCTTCATCGCTAAAGAAGGTCGGTGAGCCACCGCCAAGATGAAGTTGCGAGATGGTCTGACCGGCACCCATTTGCTGAATATGCAGATCTATTTCTTTACTGAGATAGCTTAAATATTCGGCGCTACGCTCATGATGTTTGGTAATAATTTTGTTACAGGCGCAATAAAAGCAAAGACTTTCACAGAAAGGGATATGTACATAAATTGATAATGGTAATGTCAATCCACCTATGCGTCTCTGGGTTAATGTTTGCTTGTAGTCACTTTCCGTAAACGCCTCTACGAAACGATCTGCTGTCGGGTAAGACGTGTAGCGCGGCCCGCTAACATCAAATTTTTGTATGGTTTCTGGGGTAAGCAGTGGAATTGCACTATTTATACTTACTACCGGTTTTTCATTATTAGTATCTACAGCAGTAGGTTTTACAGGGCTATTAACTATCATTATGCTACTCCTAATCTAGGTTAAAACTTTGCCAGATTTAAGTGTAAAAATCTTTGATACAAGTCAAATTAACACTTAAATTGGGAGTGCTGTAACTTGTTATAAAATTGCTTGGCAAATGAATATTTATATATTATTTTAGTTTGGTAGACATATCACTGGTCAGGAAACTGTGAAAGCGGTATGCTTTATCTTATCGTAAATAATGACACTATATGCAGCTATCTACTACACTCGAAGGCCTGAAAGTAGCCTGCTCAAATTGTAATCTTCGTGAACTTTGCATGCCTACCGGATTTAACCCGGATGAAATGCAGAAACTTGATGAAGTTGTTGAAAAACGCCGTCGCGTTAAACAGGGTGAGCAGTTATTTAGTAACGGTGATACTTTTACTTCACTATATGCGATTCGTAGCGGTTTTTTTAAGACTTGCGTGACCAGTGAAGATGGCCGCGAACAGGTGACCGGCTTTCAGATGGCAGGCGAAATTATCGGTATGGATGGTATTGTCAGTGACCATCACAACTGCAATGCGATTGCACTTGAAGATGCTGAAGTTTGCGTGATGCCATTTTCAGATATCGAAGACCTATCGCGTGAATTACCTGGCTTGCAAAGACACGTACATAAAATCATGAGCCGTGAAATAGTGCGTGAAAACAGCGTGATGATGTTGCTGGGCAATATGCGCGCAGAAGAAAGGCTGGCGGCCTTTTTGCTAAATCTGGTTCAGCGCTTGCATGCACGTGGCTTATCTCAATCAGAGTTGGTGCTGCGCATGACGCGTGAAGAAATCGGCAGTTATCTTGGCTTGAAGCTTGAAACAGTCAGCCGTGCTTTTTCAAAGTTTAGTGAAGAAGGCATCATTGAGGTGAAGCAGCGCTATGTAAAGATAGTTGCACCGGATGCGTTGAAGAAAATATTCAATCCTCAAACTTATTATTAGCTAACGGCAAGCTGATAATTACTCGCGGCTTACTGCTATTACATTGAAGACTACTTATGTCGCTTGAAGGACATCTTACTCCAGCCAACCATAACCGTGATGTTGTCGGTATGCGCTATGTATACCCCGTTGTTTCGCGTCGTGCCGGTGGTATTTCTATAGGCATTAATCTTAATGTCAATAACGCTTGCAATTGGCGCTGCATTTATTGCAATGTACCTGACCTTACACGAGGTTCGCCACCGCCGATTGAATTGGACGTTTTAGAGCTAGAGTTACGTGCATTTTTAGCGGATGTGCTGCATGGTGATTTTATGCAGCTGCATGTGCATGAGGCAGACAGACAATTAAAAGACATTGCTTTTTCAGGTAATGGCGAGCCGACAAGTGCAAAAGAGTTTCCTCAGGTGCTGGAACTGGTGGAAAAAATCCTCGCTGATTTTGGGTTGCTTGGCAGTATCAAAATACGTTTGATTACCAATGGCAGCCTTATGGATAAACCCGCTGTGCTTGATAGTATGCGACATCTGGCTAAATGCAACGGGGAAGTCTGGTTTAAGGTAGATGCTGGTACCAAAGAGAGTATTGCTCGTATCAATGACGTGACTTTAAATCCACAAAGCCATATCCAGCGTCTGGAAAATTGTGCCAAAGTTTGCCCGACCTTTATACAAACCTGCATGTTTGGCTTGGATGGTAAACCACCAGGCGAAGAAGACATCACAGCCTATTTAGCGTTGATCAACCAGGTTAAAGATGTGGTCGAGGGTGTACATCTTTATGGATTAGCAAGGCTGTCATTGCAGCCGGAGGCAAGCAGGTTAAGCCGTTTGTCGGCTGAATGGCTGGAGACTATGGCGCAGCGTATACGAGAGTTGGGTATTGCTGTCTACGTTAGTCCATAAACAGCTGTAGCGTTTCTTATTTGTTTAACAGCACATCACATTCAGCAGCATGGGCAACGCTTTTGCTTACGCTGCCAAGCAACCAGTCTTCAATATTGTTGGCGTTGTGCCGGCCTATCACAATCAAATCCGCACCCAGTGATTTAGCTCTGTCGCATATAGCTTCCGGTGGGTAACCTGAGAGTATTTGTTTTGTCATGCGCTTATTGTTTTGTGTGGCCAATATTTCATCCAGTTTTTCTTCAGCCTGGGTTAGTGCTTTAGTGCGATATTCAGACAGTAAGGCTTCGTCCATGCCTGCCTTGTACATATGCGCTTCTTGATTGCTATCAAAAATCAATAGCGCTTCAATTCCTGCATTCGGGGCAATCGTGCTGGCCAAAGCTGGCACTTGGGTTGAGCCTTTTGAGAAATCTACTGCTGCAATAACTTTTTGATAAGGCTGTGTTGCTGCGGCCTTGTTTTTTACTATCATTACCGGGCATTTTGCGATTTTAAGTAAACGTAAGGCAGTGGAACCTATCAGTTTTGCCAGCAGGGAGTTTTCACCCCGAGCGCCCGCTACAATCATTCCTGCATGCAGGGTCGCTGCGTAGTCTGCAATTTCAGTATGTGCACGACCTATACGGTTAGTGGCATGCACAACAATAGAAAACTGCTCGCGTAACTGTGTTGCCAGTATTTCCAATTGGGTTTGAATGTTTTGCTGCTGCATTTGCTGGTAGTGCATCTGAAAATCAAAAGATAGTTCCGAGCCTGCATATAGATCCAGTGGATGCACCACATGGATCAAGTGCAGTTCTGCGCTCAACTCTTTGCCGAGCAATGCAGCGCGCGTTGTTGCCAGATTGGCTGGATTGGAGAAATCAGTCGCGGCCACGATGTGCTGAATCTTCTGCATATTGCTCTCCCTAATGCGATGAATTATTGCTGAGGTGCTGTAGGCAGTGTATTACCTTAACAAGTATTTATCAAATTTGATGTCTATGCGTTCTGTATGCAGTATAGCCATCCTCTACGCACTAACAGTTTTTCAATTTCTACGGCAATAAATATTATGCTGGATAAGACAAGGCAGATAAACAGTTCATGCAAACTCAGCGGCTGCGTTTTAAAGATAGCGTTCAACGCTGGTACATAAATCGTCGCCATTTGCAGTATGAAGCTGGCGCCTACAGCTATTGCCAGATAACGGTTGGAAAATATGCCCGTGCTGAATAATGATGCTTTCTCGGAGCGAATTGCCATTACGTGGGCCAGTTGCGACAGTGTTAGCACGGTAAATGCCATGGTCTGCCAATGAGATGACCCTGAGTGATAGGCCCAAGCTTGGCAAAGTAGTGTCAATGCTGCCATCAGCAGGCCGACCCAGATCATATGCTGCCACATACCATGTGAAAATAAGCTTTCATTTGGTGAGCGCGGTGGACGTTTCATAATGTTGTGTTCGGCAGGCTCGGTCGTGAGTGCTAGCGCTGGCAAGCCATCCGTGACCAAATTAATCCATAGAATATGAATTGGTAGTAATGGGATAGGCAGACCTAAAAACGGTGCTAAAAATATCGTCCAAATCTCAGCCGAGTTGGTGGTGACTGCATAGCGCACAAATTTACGGATATTGTCATATAGATGGCGGCCATAGCGTATGGCATGTACGATAGTGGCAAAGTTGTCATCCAGCAGAACCATGTGCGCAGCTTCACGCGCAACATCTGTACCGTTTTTTCCCATAGCAATGCCTATGTCGGCGGCTTTTAATGCCGGCGCATCGTTAATGCCATCACCGGTCATGGCAACCACTTCACCTTTGTCCTGCAAAGCTTTTACAATCTTGATTTTCTGCATCGGATCAACGCGTGCGTATACCCGAACATGTTCTACTTCCGTCTCAAATTCCTGTTGGTCAAGTTGCGACAACTCGTTGCCTGTTAACACGATCCCATCACTATTATCCAAGATACCAAGCTCACGTGCGATTGCACGTGCCGTAGCGGGGTGGTCACCGGTAATCATTACCGGAGTAATGCCGGCAGACTTACATAAGGCAACTGCTTCTTTTGCTTCGTGGCGTGGTGGGTCAATCAGCCCGACAAAGCCGAGAAATATCAGATCTTTTTCAAGATTGTCCGCCTGCTCATCAACCGGTAAAGAATCCCAGTTACGGTAGGCAAAAGCTAATACGCGTAATCCATCAGTGGCCATGGATTCTGCTATTTGTAGTAATGCTGTCTGGTTAGTTATTTGCTCTCCAGTTGATGAGAGAGAGTGTGTGCATTTTACGATGAGCGCTTCGGGAGAGCCTTTGGTATAGGATATGATGCCATTCGTATTTTGATGGAAGGTAGTCATGCATTTACGGTCAGCATCAAATGCAAGTTCTTTCAATCTGGGCATTTCGCTTTCCAGATTCTTTTTATCCAAACCAGCTTCTAGTGCCACCTGTAGTAAAGCAGCTTCGGTCGGCTCACCCTGAGCCTTTCCATGATGATCTAGATGGGCATCATTACTTAGCGTCAGCGCATGGAAGAGGCTAATCCAAGGCTCGTTGTTATGTGTTGTATCCTGAATGTCTTTAACAAGCTGTTGATTAGCATACATGGCGGTAACTTGCATTTTGTTCTGCGTCAGCGTGCCGGTCTTATCGCTACAGATGAATGTAACGGACCCCAGGGTTTCTACTGCGGGCAAGCGGCGGATCAAGGCATGTTGCTTTACCATTTTATGTGCCCCCAGTGCCAGAGAAATAGTGACTACGGCAGGCAAGGCTTCTGGAATCGCCGCCACGGCAAGGCTCACTGCTGTCATGAACATTAGCAATAGCGGTTCGCCTCTGATAATGCCAATTGCAAATACAAGTGTGCAAATTACCAGCGCTGCTACTGCAAGTCGCTTGCCGAAGTTGGCCAGGCGTTTTTGCATGGGGGTTTTGGATTGATCACCATTACCTAATAGCGTGGCAATTTTCCCTAACTCGGTATTCATGCCAGTAGCAATAACAATGCCACGCCCGCGACCATAGGTCACCATGGTGCCTTTGTAGGCTAAGCAGGTTTTATCTCCAAGCGGTGCATTAGTGTGTGGGATAGTATGGATTTGTTTTTCTACTGATACCGACTCACCAGTCAGGGTAGATTCATCAATTTTTAGTTGTTTTGCTTCTGTAAGCCGTAGGTCGGCAGAGACCAGATTGCCAGCCTCCAGCAATACTGCATCACCCAATACTAATTCAGAAGCATTAATAGTGTGTATGGTGCCATCACGCAGTACTTGTACTGTGGTTTCTGACATATGCTTAAGCGCCGCCATGGAACGTTCGGCTCGGTATTCCTGAATAAAACCAATCACAGCATTCAGAGTGATTATCACAATAATCGCAATCGTATCTTCTATGTCGCCAACAAAACCGGAAATAATTGCGGCACCAATCAATACCAGAATCATGAATTCGGCGAACTGGTCGAGAAGCATGCGCCATGGTGAGCGGCTCTTGGTTTCATGCAGGATATTTGCGCCGTATTGCGTGTAGCGCTTGCCTGCCTCGTTGTGACTCAACCCACTGTGGGATGTGGTTTTAAGTTTATGCGCGGTTTCTTCGGCGGATAGCGTGTGCCATAGTTTGAAATTATCCATATAGCCTTGCTCTGAAATCAGGTTGATTTTAAGAATGTATGGCTAATGGTAACTGATTATTAATGAGTAATTATGAATTAACTTGTGAGGGCATATGGAGAGCGTATGCCGATGTGCAACTTGATATTTGCTACAAAATCGCGGGCAGGGAATGCTATAGAGAAATTCCCTGACAAATTTGTTAATCTGGATTATGGTTGTGCGGGTTTGATACCGGTAGCCGCGTGGTTACGGCCTTGAATAGCGGGCACCAGTCCATCGCGCTTGGCATCAAGTGTTTTATTGATTTCAATCCCTTTGCGGTAGTAATCAGCATCCACAACCGGGTCAGGCACCTTGATCGCAACATAAAGCGTAATGAAAGAGGCAATCACAACGGCTAGTGGCCCGCCCACAACCAGCCACATATGGCCGTAACGCCACCAGGCTTTACCTGCATTAGGGTCTATCAGTTCGTTTTGTACTGCATTTGATTTCATGGCGTTACTCATAGGTTAGTGACTTTCATTCAAGCTATTTATTAGCGCGGAACCAGAAATACGGATTTTTCGGTCACAATCTCGTTACTCTCAATAGAACGAACCTCGAATTTAACGTGATGTGAGCCTGATTTGATTGATCCGTCAGGTATCTGCAAGCGTACCGGAATCCAGCGTGATTCAGCGGAGTTAACGGTGACCGTTTTGTTTGCATCAGCCACATCCGACTCAACCTTCAGGTTATCAATGCCAGATGCACTAAGTTGATAGTGCTGTGCTGTTTCAGTAGCATTCATAATCTGTAGCCTATAGACATTTTCCAGCATGCCGCCGTCCGCCAGGCGTGCCATCACGCCGCGGTCACGCACTACATCGACCCTGAATGATGATCGTAGCGCCAGACTGGTGAACAAGGCAATCACGATAGAGGCTAGAATTGCGGTGTAGGTAAGTACGCGAGGTCTTAAAATACGGCGCAGCATTTGTGCATGGTTCCAGCCTTGGTTTATCGCGTGCTGCGTGGAGTATTTAACCAAGCCACGTTCATAGCCCATTTTATCCATAACGGTATCGCACACATCGGCGCAGGCGCCGCAGCCGATACACTCGTACTGTAAACCTTTGCGAATATCAATACCGGTAGGGCATACCTGTACACAAAGGCTGCAATCGATACAGGCACCTTGCTTGCTTTTATCCATATCTGTCTTGAGGGATGCTTTGCCGCGTGGCTCGCCGCGTTTCTCGTCGTAGGTCACAATCAGAGTGTCATCATCAAACATTGCGCTCTGGAAGCGTGCGTAAGGACACATATATTTACATACCTGTTCACGCATAAAGCCGGCGTTACCGTAAGTGGCAAAACCATAAAAACAGATCCAGAAAGTTTGCCACGGGCCTAATGTCATGCTTGCCACCGCATCACCCAATTCACGAATTGGTGTGAAGTAGCCGACAAAGGTGAACCCGGTCCATAATGCAAAGGCAATCCATACGAAATGTTTGCCGCCTTTTTTAATGAGTTTATTGGCTGACATTGGCGCGTCGTCAAGTTTCATGCGCGCGGCACGGTCGCCTTCGATTTTAGCTTCTATCCACAGGAATATTTCCGTATAAACCGTTTGCGGGCAGGTGTAGCCGCACCATAAGCGTCCGGCCACTGCGGTAAACAAGAATAAGGAGAGTGCCGAGATAATGAGAATCCCTGTCAGGTAGATCAGGTCTTGCGGGTATAGCACTAGATTGAAAATGTAGAAGCGTCTTGCTTCCAGGTCGAACAATAATGCCTGGCGTTGACCCCATTCCAGCCAGGGTACGCCGTAAAAAACGAGCTGGGTCAGCCATATCATGACCCAGCGCCATTTGGTGAAGAATCCGAACGTGCTGCGCGGATAGATTTTCTCCGCTGCAGCATATAAATTGATTACCGTCGTCTCAGTTGGTGCATTTGCGGCGTTTGTGGTTTCGTTCAGATTCTGCTTGCTCATGCGTTTTAACCTAATTAATTAGCATCGTTGTTAGATAAACCCCATACGTAAGAAGCTAACACATGAATTTGCTCAGGTGTAAATTTAGCGCCTTGTGCTGGCATTTGATTCACTTTGCCTTCATTGATGCGTTTGATGATAGCTTCTTCACCAGCACCATGCAACCAGATGTTATCAGTCAGGTTAAGTGCGCCGATGGCTTGGTTACCCTTACCATCCGCACCATGACATGCGGCACAGACGGCAAATTTTTCTTTGCCTGCAGCGGCACGCGTTGCATCATGATCGCTGTTGGAAAGACTCAGCACATAGTTGGCAACATTTTTAACATCATCTTCTGTACCAACTGCTGCTGCCATTGGCGGCATCATACCTACACGGCCATTAGTGATGGTCTCAGCGATTTTCTCAGGGCTACCGCCGTGAATCCAATCTTTATCCGTCAGGTTTGGAAAGCCGCGGCTGCCATGTGCATCTGAACCATGGCATTGCGCACAGTTGTTCATGAAGATACGTTCGCCGATGGCTTTGGCTTCTGGGTTTAATGCCAGTTGATCGATTGGCATCGCGGCAAATTTTGCATAAAGCGGTGCAATCGTTTTATTGGCAGTTTCCATTTCCTGCTCGTATTGCTTGACTTGCGTCCAGCCCAGTTTGCCGGCATATGTACCGATAGCTGGGTAAGCTGCAAAGTAGAATAATGAAAACACGATGGTGATAATGAACATCCACACCCACCAGCGTGGCAGCGGGTTGTTCATTTCACGCAGGGTCTCATCCCAGACGTGGCCATTGGTATTGTCGCCATTAGGGCTGGTTGCCTTGATCTTGCTGGTCAGCCACAACAGTAAAGCGCAGCCGATAACGCCACCCACTGATATTACAGTGATGAATATCGGCCAAAAACTACTGGTAAAGTCGCTCATTTTATTTTCCTCTAAACTTCTTAAGGTGAAGTTTTAACTAGTGTTTTATTTGGTTTTGCAAACTTAATCATGAGTAAAGGGCAGGTTGGCTGCGTCTTTAAAGTCTGATGTGTCACGACGTTTCCAGGCCCAAACTATGATGCCAACGAATACGACAAAGCTGGCAACGGTAACGAGAATCCGTAATGTATTGATGTCCATTTGCGTCTCCTGAGTTATTTCAAGTGAGTGCCAAGAACTTGCAGGTATGCGATAACGGCATCAAGCTCTGTTTTGCCAGTAGCCTCAGCCGCTGCACCTGCAATTTGCTCATCGGTATATGGCACACCAACTGCACGTAATGCACGCATATTAGGCGCCAGTGATGCAGCATTTACCGGTGTGTTTTCCAACCAAGGGTATGCAGGCATTATAGATTCAGGCACCAGATCACGAGGGTTAATCAAGTGAATACGTTGCCATTCATCGCTATATTTACCGCCTACACGGTGCAGGTCAGGACCGGTACGTTTACTACCCCATTGAAACGGGTGGTCATAAACGAATTCACCTGCTACTGAGTAGTGACCATAACGCAATGTTTCTGCGCGGAATGGGCGAATCATTTGTGAGTGACAGTTGTAGCAGCCTTCACGAATGTAAATATCGCGCCCAGCCAATTGTACTGCTGTGTAAGGCTCCAAGCCTTTAATCGGCTCGGTGGTTGATTTTTGGAAGAACAGTGGAACAATTTCCACTATGCCGCCAAAAGCTACCACTACCAGAATCAGCACAATCATCAGAAAGTTGCTGGTCTCAATTTTTTCATGGCTGAAGCCAGTGTTTTTATCTTGATTTGACATGATGATTTCCCTTAAGCGTGAGCAGCAACAGGTGGAATAGTAGCTGTAGCAGCTTTGCCACTGGTTGCAGTTTTAATAACGTTCCATAACATTACAATCATGCCGCCAAGGTAGAGCAGGCCACCCAGCACACGAATAATGTAGTACGGTTGTTTTGCTTTAACGCTTTCTACAAAGGTGTATGTCAGTGTGCCGTCAGCGTTGATAGCACGCCACATCAAACCTTCCATTACGCCTGAGATCCACAATGCTGCGATGTACAGCACGATACCTACTGTCGCCATCCAGAAATGCAGTTCAATTGCTTTGATGCTGTGCATTTGTTTTTGGCCAAATAGACGCGGAACCATGTAGTAGAGTGAACCCATTGAAACCAAGCCAACCCAGCCTAAAGCGCCTGAGTGCACGTGACCAACAGTCCAGTCTGTGTAGTGTGAAAGTGAGTTAACAGTTTTAATCGCCATCATCGGACCTTCAAAGGTACTCATACCGTAGAAAGATAATGAAACGATCAGGAAGCGCAGAATCGGGTCTGTACGCAGTTTGTGCCATGCGCCTGATAAGGTCATCATGCCGTTGATCATACCGCCCCAGCTTGGAGCTAACAGAATCAGTGAAAATGCCATACCTAAAGATTGTGTCCAGTCAGGTAAAGCTGTGTAGTGTAGATGGTGAGGGCCTGCCCACATGTAAGTGAAGATCAAAGCCCAGAAGTGCACGATAGACAAACTGTAAGAGTAAACAGGACGATCAGCTTGTTTTGGAACAAAGTAGTACATCATGCCCAAAAAGCCCGCGGTCAGGAAGAAACCCACAGCGTTGTGACCATACCACCATTGAACCATCGCATCCTGTACACCTGCATATGCTGAATATGATTTCATCATGCTGGCTGGCATTGCAGCACTGTTCACAATATGCAATAAGGCTACCGCAATAATGAAAGCACCCAGAAACCAGTTTGCTACATAGATATGTTTAACGCGGCGGATACCGATAGTACCGAAGAACACAATCGCATAAGATACCCAAACCACTGCAATCAGCAAGTCGATTGGCCATTCCAGCTCTGCGTATTCTTTACCTTGTGTGAAACCTAAAGGTAGTGAAACCGCTGCTGCAACGATGACCGCTTGCCAGCCCCAGAAGGTAAAGGTAGCTAACTTAGGCATAAACAGCGCGGTATGGCAGGTGCGCTGGACGATGTAATAGGACGTTGCAAACAGTGTACAGCCGCCAAATGCAAAAATAACTGCATTGGTATGTAACGGACGTAAACGGCCGAAGCTAGTCCAAGGTAAGCCTAGATTGAGTTCTGGCCAGACGAGCTGAGAGGCGATGATAACGCCCACCAACATGCCCACCACGCCCCAAACCACGGCCATGATAGAAAATTGCCGTATAACACCATCGCTATACGTGTTTGATTGTGAAGTCGAGACTTGCATTTAGTTCTCCCCAAAGTACCAATTGATGATTTACTACTATTTTTACACGTGACATTTTGTCGCACGTTCGGCAAGTGAGATTTGATGCAAGTCAATTACTTTATATAAATCGGTGTGTAGTAGAACCATTACCAATTTTATGCAATGACTTTGGCAAACATTTAATTCAGCTTGAATGCCCTCACTTAAAAATCTAGTAAACTTTCGTACTATGAAAGTTTTTAATCTTGTTGCGCTCACTGCTTTGTTAGTTTGTCTGCTAATTTTTAGCGCTTGTGATCAATCAGACTCCAGCCCTCAAGCTGACCAATCTGTACCTATTCATTTTGCTGTGGCGCAAATGCCACTTAATTTAGACCCTCGTTATGCTACGGATGCGGCATCCGAACGGGTCAACCGTCTGATTTATCAATCATTGGTCGATTTTGATGAAGCTTCCAAGCCTATTCCGAAGTTGGCAACATGGCTGATGGTAAGTCCTAGAGAATATCATTTCAGCCTGAAACAACCACTTGCACACTTCCATCATCACAAACCGCTTACTGCTACTGATGTTAAAGCTACCTATGATTCAATTATCATGCTTAAAGATTCACCGCAGGCCTCAGAATACTCCAATATTGCATCAATTCAAATAAAAAATAGCAACCAGATAATATTTCAATTAAAACAACCGGATGTAAATTTTGCATCCAAGTTAATCATGGGAATATTACCGAAAGATTACATAGAAAAGAAACATGATTTTTCACATCACCCAATTGGCAGTGGCCCGCTGGCATTTGAAAGCTGGCACAATAAACTGGTATTAAAAAGAACCGGCGATGCACAGCAGATTGTTTTTACCGAAGTAAAAGATCCTACAGTACGCGTGCTGAAATTACAGCGTGGTGAAACTGATTTGCTACAAGGAGATTTGCCGCCAGAACTGGTTAAGCATTTGCAGACCAAAGCTGAGATTACGGTTAAAACCGTAGCAGGGGCTAATTTTTCTTATTTAGGTTTGAACATGCAGGATCCGTTGCTAAAGCAGCTTAAAGTCCGCCTGGCAATTGCTCATGCTATTGATCGCCCTGCGATTATTGAAAAAGTAATGGTGAACAGCACACGGATCGCAGGCGCGATTTTGCCCCCCGAGCACTATACCAATGCCGGTAAAAAACTGCCTGTTTATGAGTACAACCCTACATTGTCCAGGCAGTTACTTGCAGAGGCCGGTGTGCAACTGCCGCTTAATCTGGTGTACAAGACATCAACTGATGCACAGCGGGTGCGCCTGGCTACAATACTGCAGGCGCAAATGGCACAGGCGGGCATCAACCTGGAGATTCGCAGCCTGGATTGGGGAACATTCTTTGAGGAAGTAAAAAAAGGCAACTTCCAGCTTTATGGTTTGACATGGGTGGGGATTAAAACGCCGGAAATATACAACAAAGCCTTCGGCTCGCAGCAGTTTCCGCCTAATGGCTTTAATCGCGGGCGTTATACAGATGAAGCGCTGGATTCATTATTGATGGCGGCAGATTGGCCAGCCGCTACGGCGCGTATCCATGAGCAGTTACCTTATGTTCCGCTGTGGTATGAGGCACAATTTGCAGCTTTCAATAAAAGCATTACAAATTATGCCCCCAAGCCTGATGGAAACTGGGATGATTTAGCGACTATCAAAAGGTCGGCTACAATAAGCAACCATGCACATTGAAATCTCTATTCCAGCCCAGACGCTGACCTTGTTTGATGACTTCGGTGCAGTCAAGGTTAAATACAAGGTGTCTACCGCAGCCAATGGCATTGGCTGCGAGAAAGATAGCGGTTGCACGCCGTTGGGCAGGCATATCATCCGTGCCAAAATCGGTGCCGATGCGCCGATTAATACCGTATTTATCGGGCGCAGGCCTACCGGTGAGATTCTGTCGCAGGAACTGGCTGCACAATACCCAGAACGGGACTGGATTCTGACACGTATATTGTGGCTGTCCGGCACTGAGCTTGGCAAAAACCGTCTGGGTAATGTGGATAGCATGCAGCGCTATATTTACATTCACGGTACGCCAGACAGTCAGCCGATGGGGCAGCCTTGTTCGCATGGCTGTGTGCGTATGCGTAATCAGGATGTGGTTGAGTTGTTTGATCTGGTAGATGTTGGTACGCCAGTGTGTATCAGTGCGGATTAACCATATGTTCTTTCTACAGCGCCTGGTGCGTTTTTTTACGGTTATTTTTGGTGTATTACTGCTGACATTCCTGCTGATTCATTTAGTACCGGGTGATCCGGTAGAGGTCATGCTGGGCGAATCGGCAAGCAGTGCCGACCGAGAGGCGCTGCGCGCGGAGCTAGGTTTAAACCAGCCCTTATTGCAGCAATTCGGTAGTTATCTGAACAAGCTTGCGCACGCTGATTTCGGGCATTCCATTCACACCAAGGCATCAATTGCCGACTTGATCAAAACACGTTATCCGGCAACGCTGAAACTTGCCCAGTTATCACTGCTTATCGGCCTGGTTATCGGTATTCCGCTGGGTATTTACAGCGCACTGAAAGCTGGGCATTGGCAGGATATTCTGGTGACTATCATTTCAGTTCGGTTATCCGCGATGCCGGCCTTCTGGCTGGGGCCAGTGTTGATGCTGATATTTGCCGTGTGGCTTGGCTGGCTGCCGGTAAGCGGCATGGAATCCAATACGTCGATTATTTTGCCTGCTGTCACTTTAGGTTTTGGTTTGAGTGCGATTCTTACGCGCATGACGCGCACCAGCCTGCTTGAAGTGTTGAATGATGATTACATCCGCACCGCGCGTGCCAAGGGTTTAACTGAGCGTGTGGTTATTCTGCGTCATGCCATGCGTGCAGCATTGCTGCCCATCATTACTATTGTCGGCTTGCAGATGGGTAGCTTGCTGGCAGGCGCGGTGATTACCGAAACCATATTCAGCTGGGATGGTATTGGCCGCCTGCTGGTGGAAAGTATCGAGAAACGCGATTATCCGGTGACACAGGCCTGTGTGCTGGTTGTCGCTTTAAGTTACGTGGTTGTGAATTTGTTTACTGATCTATTGTATAAACTGGCTGATCCCAGGGTGGGTACCGCCTGAACATGAAGTTATTTTCATACTCGATTTTAGGGTTGTGGCTGCTGGCAGTGCTGGCGGGCTATCTATTTAATTTAGACCCGAATGCGATTGACTTGAATGTGATTCTGCACGGGCCTAGTTTTAAACACTGGTTCGGTGCAGACGACCTGGGGCGTGATATTCTGGCGCGAATCTTGAGCGGTGTAGAGAAGTCTTTGCTGGTAGCGGTGACCGTTACTGTAATCACCATGGCTGTTGGTGTGCTGGTAGGCACGCTGGCCGGATTCTATGGCGGCAGGATTGATTCCGTGCTGATGCAAATTACAGATGTGTTTTTGGCATTTCCCGGTATTCTGTTAGCCATTGCATTTGCAGCGGTGCTAGGGCCGGGCTTGGCTAACCTGATTTTAGCTTTGTGCCTGACCGGCTGGGTAAGCTATGCGCGTTTGACGCGCGGACAAACTTTGAGTTTGCGTAACCGTCAGCATGTGCAGGCAGCCGAGTCTTTAGGTGCGGGTGTGCCGCGTTTACTGTTCCGGCATATACTGCCGCTAATGACCTCGATACTGGTGGTTGAGGCTACTTATAGCTTAGCAAGCGTGATGATAGCGGAAGCGAGCTTGTCGTTTTTGGGGCTAGGCATTCAGGCCCCGAATGCATCCTGGGGTGCGATGCTACGCGATGGGGTAAGGTTTATGCTGGTTGCGCCGCACTATGTATTGATTGTGGGAGCCTGTTTAATGAGTTTGATTTTAGCGATCAACTTGGGTGGCGATTATTTAAGAGATAAGTTGGACGTAAAGAGGGAGATTGAATGAGTTTAGGTCCGGTAATGATTGATGTAGTCGGTATAGAACTGACCGCCGACGATATTCGCCGTATACAGCATCCACTGGTTGGCGGTGTAATTCTATTCAAACGTAATTATGAAAATAACGCGCAGTTGCAAGCGCTCACCGCCAGTATTCATGCGGTGCGCCAGCCGCCTCTGCTGATCGCGGTTGACCACGAGGGCGGACGTGTGCAGCGCTTCAGGGAGGGATTTACTAAAATTCCGCCTATGCGCGAGTTTGGCAAAATCTGGGATAAAAATCCTAAACAGGCCAAAGAACTTGCCAAGCAGGCCGGCTGGATTTTAGGCGCAGAGCTGCGCGCGCATGGTGTGGATTTTAGTTTTACGCCGGTGCTGGATATGGATTATGGCGACAGCCTGGTGATTGGTGACCGTGCATTTCATTTGAATCCACAAGCGATTAATGATTTGGCGTTTGCCTTGATGCAGGGCTTGAAAAAAGCCGGCATGGCTGCGGTGGGTAAGCATTTTCCGGGGCATGGCTTTGTGGTGGCAGATTCCCATGTGAGTATGCCGGTGGATGAACGTGAATTTGACCAGATTGCACAACATGATATGCAGACGTTCAAAGCATTGATTGATGACGGCATTCCAGCGATTATGCCGGCGCATGTGATTTACTCTAAAGTGGATGACAAGCCAGCCGGTTTCTCGTCACGCTGGCTGCAAAAGATATTGCGTGAGCGCCTGGGGTTTAATGGTGTGATATTCAGCGATGATTTGAGTATGGAAGCCGCAACGGCAGGCGGTGATGTAACGACGCGCGCACTAGCGGCGCTGACTGCTGGCTGCGATATGGTGCTGTTGTGTAACCAGCCTGCCATGGCTGATGAGTTGCTGGCTAACCTTAAATGGACGATTTCAGCGCAAAGTTTGAGCCGCCTGGCGCGTATGCATGGGCACAAACACCCACCTACAATGGATGTTCTACATGAGAGTGCTGAGTTTGTGGATGCGGTGCATCAGGTGGCGCAAGTAGGGGTTGTTGAAGGTGAATTATTTACGTAAAAGACCTTACCTAGATTTTACTTGAAACTTATCGCTTTAACCGCTATCTTACACAGTGTAATTCTTATTACTTTAAGGAAATAACAATGTTTGACAACACTCCAGTTTTAGGCCGTTCAGAATCGGCTTTAGAAGCTACCAATAAAGTTCTGCGCAACACCTATGCGTTGTTGGGTTTAACCATGATTCCAACCGTTATCGGTGCATTCATAGGCATGAGTTTAAATTTTGCATTTGCGCAACAGCATCCGTTCATTTTCGCAATTGGCGCTATAGCTGTGATGTATGGCTTGTTTGCGGCAATTAACGCAAACCGTAACAGCAGCTTCGGTGTTGTATTACTGTTAGGTTTAACGTTTTTACTTGGTCTGATGTTAGGCCCAATTCTTCAACATGCTTTGCACTTAAGTAATGGTGCGCAGATTGTTGGTTTGGCTGCTGCGGGTACCGGTATCATATTGTTTAGTCTGGCAAGTTTTGCCGCAACCAGCAAAAAAGATTTCAGCTTCATGAGTAAGTTTTTGTTGATTGGTATTGTTCTGTTGATTGTTGCATCGTTGGCTAATATCTTTTTACAAATTCCTGCAATGACACTCGCACTTTCAGGCGTTGGCGTTATTCTGTTCTCTGGTTTTATTCTGTATGACGTAAGTCGTATTGTGAATGGTGGTGAAACCAACTACATCATGGCAACATTAAGCTTGTACATGAGCATTTACAACCTGTTCACTAGCCTGTTGCAATTATTGATGGGTTTGATGGGTAGTGATGATTAATCAGCAGTTTGGTAACCATTAATAAAAAAACCCACTTTTGTGGGTTTTTTTATGGGTGTTATTTATTGAGATTGCTGAATAGTATTATTGCTGCTCAGTCAATTTAGCTTTCTTACGTCGTGCTGAAAAGAAGCTGGATAAAAGCGCACCGCATTGCTCTGCCAGTACGCCGCCGGAAATTTCCGTATGGTGGTTGAGTTTTGGTTCCGCCATTAGATTCACTACGCTACCGCAAGCACCGGTCTTGGGGTCGTTTGCGCCGTAAATCAGTTTTGCAATCCTTGCATGCTGAATCGCACCGGTACACATAGCGCAAGGTTCCAGCGTGACATATAAGGTGCAGTCTACCAGACGGTAGTTACCCAGATGCTGTGCGGCATCGCGCATGGCGCGGATTTCAGCATGTGCGGTGGGATCGTGGCTGATGATGGGGGCATTGCTGCCGCGCCCGATAATTGCACCATCTTTTACTACAATAGCACCTACTGGAACTTCGCCTGCGGCTGCGGCTTGCTGCGCAAGTTCTAGCGCAATCTGCATAAAATCGTTATCGGTCATGGTGTGAAGTAGTAGATTACGTCAGGCGTTGCTTATGCATCAGGTAATTGCTTTTGGCTCCAGCGTATCAGTACATAGATGACGCCTAGTACAAACGCGCCGCCCACCCACACACCAACTTCGGAAAAAGTGGGGGATGCATCCTGCACCGGCATGACTATCAATTTGCGCAGGAACAAAACGAGCACAACTTCCACGAAGGTTTCAACCAGTAGTTTGCTGCCCTGCAGGTAGCGAATCTCTGCGGAGATAAGTGCGGATATTGACCATAGCAGCATCAGGGTACCCAGCGCGTGCAGAAAGCCATGCACCAGATTGTGCGCATAAGCGGCTGCCTGTACATCTTTAAAGAATAACCAGGTAAACATGATGACTGATATAGCAAGTGCCAGGCCAATGATGATGTGTGCGAAGCCATTAAGCCAAAGCATCGCTTTGATGGCTATTCTGTTCAGGGGTGCGAATTCATCAGGTAGTTCGTTTTGAGTCATTGGTATAATCTTGGTTTTCTTAATCATTATTTTAGCTCACGTGTTTGCGGTTAAGGTGACCTATTTAAAGTATAAGGTCTTCTAAGTTAAGCTGTTGCAATTCCTTAATCAGCCATTGCTGTGCTTTGCCCCCGTTACTGCGCCATGCAAGAAAGCTGGTGACTTCTGGCTTAGGTTCTGCTACTGCTTTAATGACCAACTTACCCTCAGCCACATAGTGTTCTGCCAGTTTTCTGGGTAAGTAGCCTACGCCCAAGCCTGCAATTTGTGCTTGTAATTTTTCAAACATATCCGGTACTGTTAATACGTCCTGCCCTGATAATATTCCGGAAGTGCGCGGTGTCAAGTTGCGTGAACTGTCTGCGGCTGAAACTGAACGATAGCGCATGATGTCCTGATTTTGCAGTGGTTCCGGCAGCTTGGCAAGAGGGTGTTGTGGTGCTACCGCATAATGAAACTTAAGACTGCCCATGGGTTTTGCCGTGTAACCGGTTCCGGCGGGGGCATCGCCCGGCGCCCCCAGCGAAATATCAGCACGGCCGTTTAACAAGGCATCCCAGCCCCCACCATATACCTCGCGCAGCAATTTGATGCGGGTGCCGAAGTTCTGCGCATAAAAGCGCTCAAGAATTGGGTAGATTGCTCGAATGTCAAAAATATCACTAATGGCGATGCTGAGTTCGGTTTCCACGCCGTTGGCGACACGTTTAACGCGTAATTCAAGTTCGTTGGCGGCGCTTAATAGATTGCGGCCTTCTCGCAGCAATTCAGCCCCTGCTTCTGTAAGTTCAGCGCGGTGGCCGGTGCGGTTAAATAAACTCACTCCCAGATCTTCTTCCAATTTGCGCACGGTATAAGTAACCGCAGAAGGCACACGAAACAGCGATTCAGCTGCTGCGGCAAAGCTGCCTTTGCGCGCAATTGCGTCCAGTACTTCTATAGATTCCAGTGATAAGCGCAGGCTCATAAATTCATCATCAGTTTTTTTGAATGAAATTTGCAAAATTATTTGCTATTAGTTTACCGCTGATAAGCATAACATGCTTTAAATTATTCAATTAGCTTGAATAAGAAAGGATACAAAATGCACAATTTACAGGTTAGAAAAAGCACAGAGCGCGGTTATGCCAACCATGGCTGGTTGCAAAGCTATCATTCATTTTCGTTTGCGGAATACTTTGATAGAAAGCATATGCACTTTTCAGTGTTGCGCGTGATTAATGATGACATCATCGCTGCTGATCGCGGTTTTGGTATGCATCCACACCGTGATATGGAAATTGTGACTTACATGCTCGATGGTGAGCTACGCCACAGAGATAGTATCGGTAATGGCTCAGTGATTAAAGCCGGTGATGTACAGCGTATGTCTGCGGGGAGCGGTATTGTGCATAGTGAATTTAATGCATCGAGTGAAACACCGGTGCATTTATTGCAGATATGGATTATGCCAGACACTTTAGATATGACGCCAAGCTATGAAGAGCGTCATTACACCCGTGAAGAGAAACTTAATCGCTGGTGTTTGATTGCAGCTAAACACTCGGTTGATGGTGCATTGAAAGTTGAGCAGGATATGCAGCTCTATGCCAGTATAGTCGAGGTGGGTGAAGTGCTTAGCTATAACCTGCATGAGAATCGCAGCGCATATTTGCACATTGCGCGCGGTGATGTAGTAATTGACGGTCAGCACTACAGCAATGGCGATGCCTTAATGTTAAATGGCGCACAGTCGTTGCATATCAAAGCCGCAGCAGAATCGGAAATACTGTTATTTGATTTGCCATTGCATCGTGAACTTGGTTCACCTAAACATTAATATTAGGAACTATTTAAAAGGAAACAATATGAAAACATTAAAATTAACTTTGCTAGCGGCAACATGGTTATTTTCAGGCGTCGCGATTGCTGCTCCTGAGATATACAACATTGATAATACGCACAGTTTTGCCAATTGGAGCCTGCGCCATGTGGTATCAAAAGCCTCAGGTACATTTACCGATATTACCGGCACTATTGCAGTGGATAGTGCCAATCTTGCCAATTCATCCGTGGATGCAAAAATCAATGTATTGAGCGTAAACAGTGGCTACGCCAAACGTGATGCGCATATTAAGGAAAAAGACTATCTGGATGTGGCGAATTTTGCGGAAATGCGTTTTGTCAGCACCAAAATTGAGGCAAAAACCGCAGCAGAAGGTGTGATGACCGGCAACTTTACACTGCACGGCGTGACTAAACAGATTAGTTTTCCATTTAAAGTGCTTGGTTTTGGCCTTGACCCATGGGGTGGCCAACGCAGCGGCTTTGAAGCACGCACTTCTATTAAGGCATCTGACTATGGCTTTGGTTGGAGTTTGAAACCTAACGCTCCGGTCGGTGATGATATTGAGGTTACATTGTTCATTGAAGGCGTAAAGCCAGCGCCTGAAAAAGCCAAAAAGTAGTTTCTGCGCCATGAGTTTTAATACATCAACGAATTTTAATGCATCAACAGCCAGTACAAATGCCCGCGTATGCGGGTATTTGGCGTTAAATTTTAGTAGTTTAAAAATAATTTAAGATAATTAGGAGTAACTCATGTCATTAGATCTATTTAGCCCAGTCAAACTAGGCGCTATCAGCCTCAGTAATCGTATGGTGATGGCGCCGTTAACACGCAATCGCGCCGGTGACGGAGGTGTGCCGCAGGCAATCAATGTGACTTATTATAAGCAGCGCGCAAGTGCTGGCTTGATTATTACCGAAGCTACGCCAATTTCTGAGATGGCGCATGGTTACCCGTTATTGCCAGGCATTTATACTGATGCACAGATAGCAGGTTGGAAGAAAGTCACGGATGCCGTGCATGCCAAAGGCGGTAAGATCGTGATTCAGTTATGGCATGTGGGTCGCATTTCACATCCTAGCCTGTTGCCGAACAATGCGTTGCCGGTCGCGCCTTCAGCGATTAAACCGGCAGGCCAGGCATTTACCTATCAGGGCTTGGTGGATTATGTAGTACCACGCGCGCTGGCCGCTAGCGAGTTGCCGGGCATCGTGGCCGATTATGTACATGCAACCAAAGCTGCGCTGGCTGCCGGTTTTGACGGGGTAGAAGTGCATGCTGCGAATGGTTACCTGCTGGATCAGTTTTTACGAGACGGCAGCAACAAGCGTACAGATAATTATGGCGGAAGTTTTGAAAACAGAACGCGTTTGTTGCTGGAAGTGACCAAAGCAGTAATACAAGCTGCAGGAGCCGATAAAGTAGGCGTGCGTCTTTCACCTGTGAATCCGTTCAATGATATGAACGATAGCAATCCGCAGGCATTGTTTAATTATGTGGCTGATGTGCTAAGTCCATTTAATCTGGCGTATTTACATGTAGTTGAGGGTGGTATTCATGGCGGCGGCCTGGCTGATCCATTTGATTTCGCTGAATTTAGAAAACATTTCAAAGGCGCATATATAGCGAATCTGGCCTACGATAAAGCACGCGGCAATGCCGCAATTGCAAGTGGACATGCCGATGCGATTGCTTATGGCGTACCGTTTATCGCTAACCCGGATTTGGTAGAACGTTTTAGATCAGATGCGCCATTGAATGAAGCTGATTCAAGCTCATTCTATGGCGGTGATGAAAAAGGCTATACTGATTATCCATTTTTAAAGGCTTAAACCCATGCTAAAACCTGCTATTACTCAAGTTTCTATCGATAATACTATTGCTAATCGCTGGAGTGGTCGTGCTTATGATGCTGCAAAAGCAGTGTCACATGCGCAGGTGATCGCTTTGCTGGAGGCAGCGCGCTGGGCGCCTTCCTGCTTTGGTGATCAGCCTTGGCGTTTTGTGGTGTGGAATAAAGCATCCAATCCGCAAGCCTGGCAGCAAGCCTTTGATTGCATCGTACCCGGGAATCAGGCTTGGGTTAAGGATGCTCCAGTGCTGGTGCTGGTCTGTGCTGATACTTTATTTAGTCATAATCAGCAGCCTAACCGCTGGGCGCAGTATGACACTGGTGCTGCGGCAGAAAATCTCTGTTTGCAGTCTAGCGCGTTAGGTTTGATGGCGCACCAGATGGGCGGCTTTGATGCAAATCTGACGCGTGAGAAATTTAATATTCCTGCGCAATATACGCCGATGGCCATGATTTCAGTAGGGCATCCAGCTGATGTTGCCACACTTGGCGGTGATGTTCTTGCACGTGAAACAGCGGAGCGCACACGTAAGCCTTTAACAGAGTTATTTTTTGATGCTACCTGGAATCAGCCTGTAAAAACCGTTGCTTGATACTAAAACTTAACGAACTATAAGGCTTCTGATAAACTGCTAGCTTCATTCAATTAAAGGCAATAATCATGGCAGTTGTAACACTTACCAAAGCTAATTTTAAAGAAACTATTGAGAATAATCCTTTCGTGATTGTTGACTTCTGGGCGGGGTGGTGTGATCCATGCGTTGCATTTACGCCAACTTTTGAGGCTGCGGCTGAGAAAAATCCTGACATCGTGTTTGGCATGGTAGATACCGAAGCGCACCCTGAGATTGGTGAGTACTTTGAAGTGAATCAGATTCCGGGCATGCTGATTATTCGCGAGCAAGCTGGTATACATGCGCAAGTGGGCGAGATCGGCGCACCTGCGCTTGATGAGTTGATTAAATGGGCGCGTGAGTTTGATATGACACCTGTGCGTGAGTACTACAAGCAGCAGGCTAAAGCAGCCAACTAAGTTTTAGCAGTAATTGATATAAAAAAAGCGGCTTTAATTAGCCGCTTTTTTTATGCCTAAAGCTAAAACATGAGTCGGCCTGAGCTGTATAGATGGTACAAATAATAAGCACCGACTGCCATCATGGCATACATGGGTATATCGCCGATTCCTCTGGATTGAGTTTTCTGCGGATTACTAATCCAGCGGTTCATCAGCCATAATCCTGAAAGCACTAATGCCGCCAGTAACATGTTTGTGGTGGAATTAAAGATGTCTCCCAGCAGTTTTGACAGCCAACCATCTTCACGGAACAATTCAAAGGCAACACCAAAAATGCCTATTAGCATTAAAACCAAACGTAGGATAGCCAGCAACACACTGAGTTTACCTTCAGGTTTTATGTCGGCGTTTTTACTATATTTGTTAGGGTCTCTGGCCATAATCAAATCCCTTTCTGCCTAATTAGTAGCTAAAAATTTGGCAGGATCAACTGATTTCCCCTGCTGGCGAATTTCAAAGTGTAATTTTACCGTGTTGCTGTCGGTGTCGCCCATTTCGGCAATTTTCTGACCGGCGCTTACTTGCTGACCTTCTTTAACTAGAATATTACTGTTGTTGGCGTATACAGACAGATACGTATTATTATGCTTCACAATTACCAGTTTTCCGTAACCGCGCAAATCAGAGCCACTGTAGATTACTTTACCAGGTGCAGCGGCCTGAATCGGCTGGCCTTTGTTTCCGGCAATATCAATACCCTTGTTGCCGCCATCGTTAAAGCCGGAAATCACTTTACCTTTCGTAGGCCAGGCCCAGCTTAAACTGCCTACAGTTTCTGTGCTGGCCTTGGTCTCAGCCTTGGTTTCTGGTTTTGTTTCTATTTTGGTTTCTTTAACTTCTTGTGCTGGTTTGGCTTCGATGGTTTTGGTTGCAGAGGGCGTTGCTGCCGCTACTGGCTTTGCCGCTGGTAACGGTGTTTTTAAGGCCGCATCACTATATGGTTCACGGATGGCTTTGGGTTCGTTTATGGCAATGACTGACGGTGTAGTGGCGGTATTGGTTGAAGTTGAAACTGTGTCGGTATTTATCGGATAGGTAACGACACCATCACTTTGCTCCTGTGCGGCTTTGGTTTCAGCAGTGTCTGCTGATTTATCCTTGAGTGCAGCTAGTTTAAGTGTCTGGCCAATTCTGATGACGTATGGTGCCTCGATATTATTAACGCGTGCAATATCCTTGTAATAGTAGCCATACTCCAGACCGATGCTGAACAGGGTATCGCCTTTTTTTACGGTATGCGTATCCGGGCGCCAGTCGCTGCCATTTTTAGCACTCGACGTTTTGGCTGAGGATTTGCTTGCTGTGTTCGATTTGTTTGCAGTACTTTGCGCTGAGCCGGGTTTGCTAACCGGTGTGCGGTCAATGACTGGTGCTGGTGCGGTGCTGCAGGCAATCAGCGTGCATGACATTAACGTAACTAAACAATATCGTAATACAGCCATATTTAACTGGTACCACCAAGTAAGGGGACGAATTTTACCGGCTCTAGCTTGGTCTGGCGGTATTCGGATTGGGAAACGCGCTCTACCAGATAGAGAATTTGTTCGTCAGTGCCTACGGGAATTACCAGCCGCCCATCAATCGCAAGTTGATCAAGCAGGTCTTGCGGGATATGGCTGGCAGCAGCGGTGACCATAATTGCATCAAACGGTGCGAGTTGCGGCAGCCCCAGATTGCCGTCGGCATGCCCCAGTTTGACATTGGTACATTTAAGTTCGCGTAAATGCCCGCGCGCTTTCATTACCAGCGGGCGTATACGCTCTACTGAATAGACTTCTTTCGCCAGTTTTGATAATACTGCGGTCTGGTAGCCGCAGCCGGTGCCGATTTCCAGCACTTTACCCAGTGATTTGCCATTGCGCAGCAGCTCAGACATACGCGCTACGATGTATGGCTGTGAGATGGTTTGACCAAAACCGATGGGTAAGGATACGTCTTCATAAGCGCGTATCGACAGTGCTTCATCTACAAAGATATGGCGTGGTGTGTTGCCGATAGCCGATAATACGATTTCATCCTTGATTCCCTGTTCGCGTAAACGCGACAACATGCGATCGCGCGTGCGTTGCGATGTCATGCCGATACCGGCCTGTGATGATCTGATGAGTGCCACTTTGTAAATTACCCAGTTTCGCTAGCTTTTAAGCCAGTCTTTAATGTCATTAAGTTGTTTATGGTTGGTTAAATCTACCTGTATCGGTGAAATTGAAACCTGATTGCTGGCAACTGCATGGAAGTCGGTACCTTCGCCGCCATCATTAGGCTGGCCGGCCGCACCGACCCAGTAAACAGTTTCATTGCGAGGAGTTTTTAGCTGAACCACCGGTTCCGCTTTGTGGCGTTTGCCCAAGCGTGTTACCACGCGCCCTTGTAATTCATCATATGGAATATCTGGCACATTTACGTTAAGTAGCGTAGGTGATAGAAAGCCGTTCTTCTGGTAATGCAGTAGCAGTTCCACGGCTACGCGGGCTGCGGTTTCAAAGTGAGTGGAGTTATGTTGCGACATGGAGATGGCAATTGAGGGGATGCCAAGTAGGTAGCCTTCCATGGCTGCCGCCACTGTACCTGAATAGATAGTGTCATCGCCCATGTTGGCACCGTCATTAATGCCGCTAATCACCATGTCTGGCAGAGCGTCCATCAAACCGGTCAGGGCGATATGCACGCAGTCTGTAGGTGTGCCATTCACGTAGAAAAAACCATTGGCAGCTTTTTTTACACTTAAAGGGCGGTCTAGCGTAAGTGAGTTACTTGCGCCACTGCGGTTGCGCTCTGGAGCGACAACGGTAATATCTGCAAATTTACTGATATGTTCGGCGAGAATATTCAGGCCAGGTGCAAAATAGCCGTCGTCATTGGAAAGCAGTATTTTCATACGTGACTTACTAACAGAGTTTTCATGGCTAAATTATAGTAGAAGAAGGCAGGTTTGGTGCGGGCTTGGCAATAAAAACTTGTAAGCCATAAATTTGCGTAACAAAATTATTTGCGTGTAAGTCGCGCATAAAATATCGCACAAGTGAAAAATGTTACGGACAGCACCACTTCAATTGCAGCAAGCTGTGCCGATAAGCCTGTATCTGACCATGCGCGAACCACGCCTTCAGTAAAGTACAGCAAAATGAACATGCACGACCACTGATAAGTGTAGCGTTTGCCACGTAGTACGCCGAATAAAGGCAGTAGTAGCGGCACTGCTTTTAGCATGAGTAGTGAACCACCGGGTTTTAACGGTGCCAATATGGTTTCCCAGGCTAACGCGAGCAGAATAAGCGCTAATAGGCTGATGGATGCGCCTAGTTGTAATTTCTGTTTCATGGTTTTGCTGTATTAGCCATTGCTACCAATGTTGCTCTGGCAGATTGCGCATCATGTATCTGCTGTTCGAAGTCAAAGCGCAATATGTTTTTTTTATTTTCAGTGGAGGCTTCCACGTCAAAGCCGTCGCAATCGATTCCCAGCATTTGTGCATGAGTGGCATTAACTTTATGAAAGTGTTTGCAATAGTTGAGCAGGTTTTCTGTATGATCCGTGTTCATGTGCTCAATAATCGCAGATTCCTGATTTGCCAGAGGGGAGTTGTGCGTGCTGATGCCGCTAAACAGGTCTACATCCGTTAGCCATGACATTTTGCCAAAGCCGCCTATGTAACGTGCCTGATGAATATGGATACGGTAGAACGCAAAATCGTGCATGTCAAAATAACTGGCTGCCTGCGGTAGATAGCGCAAATAACGTGCGCGTAATTCAGCATCTGTATCTTTATAGATTTTTGTGGCTTCGCCTAGCAGGGTGAGTCTGGCATTGGCCTGTAAATCTTCGGCGCCGGCAAATACCAGCAATGAAACTTTAGGGTTGGCTGCGATATTTTTGGTGTGTTCTGCAAGGTTGCTGATCAGTATCACCGGCTGGCAGTTATGGTCTAAAACGAATGGCGCTACCGAGCCGAACGGATAGCCCTCAAAGCGCACGGAATGGGTGGAGAGTATGCCGCTGTGTGTACTGCGCAGAAATCTTCTGGCTTCCAGATTTAAGTTCATGCGGACAATTTCAGTGCGGTTTCGGCCAGGCGTTTGCCCAGGGCCAGGCAAAGTTTTTTTTCATCTTCGGAAATCGGTTTGTCATCCATCGCACCGCCGATGTGGCTCGCACCGTAAGGCGTGCCGCCGGAGGTGGTGGCAGATAACGCAGACTCTGAATATGGCAGGCCCACAATTATCATGCCATGATGCAGCAATGGCAACATCATGGTGAGCAGGGTGCTTTCATTGCCACCGTGCATGGAGCCGCTGGAGGTAAAGACGGCAGCAGGTTTGTTAATCAATGCGCCTTTCAGCCATAAGCCGGAAGTACCATCTAGAAAATATTTCATTGGTGCCGCCATGTTGCCAAAGCGAGTAGGGCTGCCCAGCGCCAGACCGATACATTCTTGCAGATCCTGTAACTCTACGTATGGGTCGCCGCTGCTGGGGATTCCTGCCTCGGTTGCCTCGCAATTTGTTGATACTTTTGGTACGGTACGGATGCGCGCCTTAGCCCCAGCTACGCTTTCAATGCCGCGCGCAATCAGCTGTGCCATATTGCGTACGGCACCGCCTTGGGAGTAATAGAGTACCAGGATTTCGTTCATTTATTTATTGGTTTAGATTCTGTTTACCAGCTCAGTTGCCTTGCCGATATAAGTCGCCGGTGTTAGTGCGAGCAGATATTGTTTTGCATCGTTTGGAATTTTCAAGCCGCTAATAAACTCGTGCAATGAAACCTGATTAATGCCGCCTTTGCCGCGTGTAAGTTCTTTCAGTTGCTCGTAAGGGTTTTCAATGCCGTAACGGCGCATTACGGTCTGGATCGGTTCTGCCAGTACTTCCCAGCTGTTATTCAGGTCTTCTGCCAGGCGCGCCGGGTTCACTTCGAGCTTGTTCAGGCCGCGCAGGCATGAGTCATAGCCCAGCAAGGTATAACCGAACGCTACGCCCATGTTGCGTAACACGGTTGAGTCGGTCAGGTCGCGCTGCCAGCGTGAGATAGGTAGTTTTTCAGCCATGTGGCGTAATACTGCGTTTGCCAAGCCCAGATTACCTTCCGAGTTTTCAAAGTCGATTGGGTTAACCTTGTGCGGCATTGTGGATGAACCGATTTCACCGGCTTTTACTTTTTGCTTGAAGTAACCAACAGAAATGTAACCCCAGATGTCGCGGTTAATATCAATGAGGATGGTGTTGATGCGAGCCAGTGTGTCATATAGTTCAGCCATGTAATCGTGTGGCTCAATTTGGATGGTCATTGGATTGTAAGTCAGGCCTAGTGATTCAACGAATTTCTTGGCAAAGCTCTCCCAGTCAAAATGTGGGTAGGCAGATAAGTGCGCATTGAAGTTGCCAACAGCGCCGTTAATCTTGCCGAGGATTTCATTGCCGGCAAGCTGTTTTTGCTGGCGCTGCAAACGGTACACCACGTTGGCGAGTTCTTTGCCCATGGTAGTTGGTGAGGCTGTCTGGCCGTGTGTGCGTGACAGCATAGGCTGGTCGGCCAACTGGTTTGACAGTTCAGTCAGACGCGCGATCAGGCTGTTTAAAAACGGCAGCATCACGCCATCACGTGCGGTTTTTAGCATCAGGCCGTGTGATAGGTTGTTGATGTCTTCAGAGGTGCAGGCGAAATGGATGAATTCGCTGGCTTTTTTGATTTCTGCATTGCCGTCGAATTTTTCTTTAAGCCAGTATTCCAGTGCCTTAACGTCGTGATTGGTACGCGCTTCAATTGCTTTAACCTGAGAAGCGTCATCTTCGTTAAAGTTGGTGATTGCTTCGTCGAGCTCCTTGATGGTTTCTGCGCTGAATGGGGCAATTTCAGTGAGTTCCAAAGCGCCAGAAAGTGCCTTCAGCCACTCAACTTCTACCCATGCTCGGTGTTTGATAAGTGCATATTCACTAAAGTAAGGGCGTAGTGCGTCTAGTTTTGATTGGTAGCGGCCATCCAATGGTGATAGCGCGTTAAGCGAAGTGAGTGACATAACTGATGCTTTCTGCAAAATACTATTTATAAACAATTCGCCATTTTAACTCATTTATTGCATTGACTATTTATACAAATGATAACTTTGGCAATAAAGCGTAAAATGCGTTTTAACGAATTAACACCCATTTATCGCACATGACGATCATCAAACAAGAAGATTTTATTCAAAGCGTTACCGATGCTTTGCAGTACATTTCGTACTATCACCCGGCAGATTATATTCATGCACTGGCTGAGGCTTATCAGCACGAAGAATCCCCAGCGGCGAAAGATGCAATTGCGCAGATTTTAACTAATTCACGCATGTGTGCGGAAGGTAAGCGTCCGCTATGTCAGGATACCGGCATCGTGATTGCGTTTGTGAAAGTAGGCATGAACGTGCATTTTGAAACTGCGCTGTCACTGGAAGATATGGTGAACGAGGGCGTGCGGCGCGCGTACCTGTTACCAGAAAATAAATTGCGTGCTTCAATCGTGAGCGACGCTGCCGGCAAGCGCCTCAATACCAAAGACAACACGCCTGCGGTGGTGCATGTGTCACTGGTACCGGGCGATAAAGTAGAGGTAAGCATTGGCGCCAAAGGCGGCGGCAGCGAGAATAAAGCCCATCTTGCCATGCTCAACCCGAACGACAGCATTGTGGACTGGATACTGGAAGTAGTGCCAACCATGGGCGCTGGCTGGTGTCCGCCCGGCATGCTTGGTATTGGTATTGGTGGCACTGCGGAAAAAGCCATGCTGCTCGCTAAAGAATCACTGATGGCACCGATTGATATGCACGAACTTAAAGCGCGCGGCGCGCAAAATAAGCTGGAAGAGCTGCGTCTGGAAATATTTGAAAAAGTGAATAATCTGGGCATAGGTGCTCAGGGCTTGGGTGGCTTGGCTACGGTGCTGGATGTGAAAATACTGGATTACCCAACCCATGCTGCTAGCCTGCCGGTAGCGATTATTCCTAACTGCGCGGCTACCCGCCACGTGCATTTTGAACTGGATGGTAGCGGTGCTGCTATGCTGGAGGCGCCAAGTCTGGATGACTGGCCTGATGTTAACTGGTCGCCAAGTGCGGAATCATTACGTGTGAATCTGGATACGCTGACCAAGGCGGATATTAAAAGCTGGAAGCCGGGACAAACCTTGTTGCTGAGTGGGAAGATGCTTACCGGGCGAGATGCTGCACATAAACGTATGGCGACCATGCTGCAAAAAGGTGAGAAATTGCCTATAGATTTTACTAACCGCTTTATTTATTACGTGGGGCCGGTAGATGCCGTGCGCGGTGAGGCGGTAGGCCCAGCAGGCCCTACTACTGCAACGCGCATGGATGATTTTACCGAGTTGATGCTGGATCAAACGGGTTTGCTGGGCATGATAGGCAAGGCTGAGCGTGGCGAGAATACGATTGCCAGTATTGCCAAACATCAGTCGGTGTATCTAACTGCAGTAGGTGGCGCGGCTTATCTGGTAAGTAAGGCGATTAAAAAGGCTGAAGTGCTTGCGTTTGCAGACTTGGGTATGGAAGCGATTTATGAATTCACCGTGCAGGATATGCCGGTGACAGTAGCGGTTGATAGCCGTGGCAAATCGGTACACACCGCAGGCCCTGCAGAATGGAAACGCAGAATAGCAGAGCGAAAATCTATTGAAATTCATTCTGTATAAGCTGTGCGGGATGGCACTTTTGAGGATTAAACCAGTCGTAACAATGAGTGTGCAATCCATTGGAAGAATCAAACATGAGAAAATCTAAACTACTTAAGTTCTTATATCAGACAGGTTTCTACTTATTATCTCTGATAGTGATGCCTAATGTGGTTAATGCCGCAGATCTATTGGGGTATTTGACTGACAGTACCGGCAATTATGCCGGCCCATCGGTGGAAGATAACATTAAGCTGATGGATACCGACAAAAACGGCTTTGCCGATGTGTTTGAGGTGCGCGCCTTTTTAGAGTCCAAGCATGGTAAGGGCTACGAAAAAGAACTGCTGGATAAAATGGAGTCTTCAGCTCGTGGCAATAGTTGCAGTACGCCATTTGCCAAAGACCTGTATACCGATCAGGCACCAGCTAGCCAGACTATGTAATCCAAACCATGCAAATCCAGTAAGGCTTGCCGTGTTAATGTAGTTTATGCGGGCTTACATCAATATAACCGTTTTAATTTAAACCAATGTAATTGCACTGTTACAGGCAAAATTCCTTTCTCGGATTGGTATAATAGTAACCAATCTTCAATTTAATCTTAGAGATGCACATACCATGTTAAAAACCTATGCAACTCACGTACAAGAACGTGCAGCCCAAAACCTACCGCCATTACCACTTTCAGCTGAGCAGGTTGCTCAACTGGTTGAGTTAATCAAGAACCCGCCGGCTGGTGAAGAAAAGAACCTGATCGATTTGTTGGAGAATCGCATTCCAGCCGGTGTGGATCAGGCAGCTTATGTGAAAGCGGCGTTTTTGTCTGATATTGCAAATGGTAAAGCAATCTCATCTTTGATTGATGCCGAAAAAGCAGTGCAGTTGTTAGGCACGATGCTTGGCGGTTACAACGTGCAGGCACTGGTGGCCTTGCTGGACACCTCAATGGCAGCCGGAGCTGTTAAAGCGCTATCTCATACAACTTTGATGTTTGACGCATTTCATGATGTTGATGAAAAAATGAAAGCCGGCAATGCGTATGCCAGAAAGTTGATTGAATCATGGGCAAATGCGGAGTGGTTTACCAATGCGCCGGTGCTGGCTGATGAAATTAAAGTGGTGGTATTCAAGGTGGATGGTGAAACAAACACCGATGATCTAAGCCCCGCACAAGAGGCATGGAGCCGTCCGGATATCCCTTTGCATGCCAAAGCCATGCTGGTGAGCAAAATGCCAGACGGGCTGCAAACTATTGAGACTTTGAAACAAAAAGGCTTGCCGCTGGCTTATGTGGGCGATGTGGTCGGTACCGGCTCATCACGTAAATCTGCTATCAACTCTGTGCAATGGTACATGGGGAATGACATTCCTAACATTCCAAACAAGCGCACCGGTGGTGTGATTTTGGGCACCAAGATCGCGCCGATTTTCTTTAATACGGCTGAAGATTCAGGCGCGCTGCCGATTCAATGTGACGTATCAAAAATGCAGATGGGTGATGTGATTACCATCAAGCCATATGCTGGCCAGGTGTTGAACGACAAAGGTGAAGTGATTTCCACTTTTGAACTGGCTCCAACCACCATGCCGGATGAAGTGCGTGCCGGTGGCCGTATTCCGTTGATTATTGGCCGTGGATTGACTACCAATGCACGTAGGGCTTTAGGTCTGCCAGCGTCAGACTTGTTCATTCAGGCAGATACTGCAAAAGATACCGGTAAAGGCTACACACTGGCACAGAAAATGGTAGGTAAGGCCTGTGGTGTTGCCGGTGTGCGTCCGGGCAGTTACTGTGAGCCAAAAGCCACCACTGTAGGTTCACAGGATACTACCGGCGGTATGACGCGGGATGAGTTGAAAGAACTGGCCTGTTTGGGTTTTAGTGCAGATTTAGTGATGCAAAGCTTTTGCCACACTGCGGCTTACCCGAAACCAGTTGATATTAAATTACAGCATAGCCTGCCTGAGTTCATGAGCAGCCGTGGCGGCGTGAGCCTGCGTCCGGGTGATGGTGTGATCCACTCGTGGCTAAACCGCATGGTATTGCCAGACACGGTAGGTACCGGCGGTGACTCGCATACCCGCTTCCCAATCGGTATTTCATTCCCGGCAGGTTCCGGCCTGGTGGCGTTTGCCGCTGCAATGGGCGTTATGCCGCTGGATATGCCGGAATCAGTGCTGGTGCGCTTTAAAGGTAAAATGCAGCCGGGCATCACCTTGCGTGATCTGGTGAATGCGATTCCTTACGCGGCGATTCAAGAGGGTACATTAACTGTAGGCAAGCAAGGTAAGAAGAACGTATTCAATGGCCGCATCCTTGAAATTGAAGGCTTGCCGGATTTAAAAGTAGAGCAGGCGTTTGAGTTTGCCGATGCTTCAGCCGAGCGTTCAGCCAATGGCTGTACGGTGAAATTGAATAAGGAGCCGGTGATTGAGTTCCTTAATTCCAATATCGTATTGCTGCAGAACATGATTGATAACGGTTATCAGGATGCACGTACATTGCAACGCCGTATTGAAAGCATGCAGGCATGGCTGGCCAAGCCTGAGCTGCTGGAAGCCGATGCTGATGCAGAATACGCACACGTGATTGAGATTGACCTTGACGAAATTAAAGAGCCACTGGTTGCCTGCCCGAACGACCCGGATGATATTAAGCCGCTGACTGCTGTGGTGGGCGATAAGATCGATGAAGTGTTCATCGGTAGCTGCATGACCAATATCGGCCATTACCGTGCCGCGGCAAAAGTGCTGGAAGGCTCCGGCGCAATTCCAACCCGATTATGGATTGCGCCGCCAACGCGCATGGATGAAGCACAATTGCGCGATGAAGGTGTTTATTCAGTATTTGGTGTAGCCGGCGCACGCACTGAAGTGCCAGGTTGTTCACTGTGTATGGGCAACCAGGCACGCGTGGCAGATAAAGCAACAGTGTTTTCAACCAGCACCCGTAACTTTGATAACCGTATGGGTCGTGATGCGCGTGTTTATCTGGGCTCGGCAGAATTGGCGGCAGTATGCGCCAAGCTGGGTCGTATGCCATCGCATGCTGAGTATCTGGAAACGGTAGGTAATAAACTCGCCAATACCGCCGAGATATACAAGTATCTGAACTTTGATCAAATGACGGAATACAAGGCGGCACTGGAAATATTAAGTAGTGGTAAAAAAGTGATACCGATTACCGAACTTGGTTAGTAGCCATAAATGCAGCCTGACACCGAAAATTGTCAGGCTGTTTTTTTAATGTTTCTTTACGATTAAAATCGAGTGAGATATGCATCTGAATCTGCCTGAAGTTCCCAAGACGTTTGATCAGAAAGCTGTAGTGGAGCCACCTAAACGCGGCGCATGGAAAATTATGCTGCCACTCACTTTTCTGTTGCTAGGGGTGGTTGTGGCGGCCTGGCATTTTAACTGGGATGCCAAAGCTGTTACTGCTGGTGTGTTGCTGTTTGGCGCTATTTCCCATGTGTTTGCCTGGATGTTGGGGCTGGTTGCATTGGTGCCTTTTATCGGGCCGATTATCGTTAAAGTGCTGAGTCTGTCTTTCATCTGGCTGCTGAATGCCATTGGTTATCTGGTTTCATATACCGCCATCAAACGTGGCTATACCAAAGATGTACTGACTTATCGTGGCCTGACCATAGCTTTAATCATCGGTATAGTCATTGGCTATGTGGCCGGACATTTTATTTAGTTTCAGTAATTCCAAGTGATTTTTCAATTACCGCAAAAGCCGTGGTTACAAAGTGCGCAGCATCATGCGCGCAGGCTTGCCGATTATTTTCCAGTCATTTTCTTTTTCAGTGGATTTGTGTGGGATGCGCTTACCATCGGGCGCAACGTAATGCCATCTGATCTGGCGATCTTTAGCGGTTATTTATTTGGCGCGGCAGTTATTTTGTATGTGATAGGCCGGCCAACTGATGAAGTGGCTGATGCCGCGAAACCGCAGACAAAATTGATTGTGCTTTTAAAAAAACTGCATACACCAAGGCTGCCTTATTTCTTGCTGCAATTTCTGTTTGGCAGTCTGTTCAGCGCTTTGTTTATACTGTATTTCAAAAGCTCCAGTCACTGGTTAGCGTGGCTTACCTCACTGGTTTTGGCAGCGTTGCTGGTAGCCAATGAGTTTCTGGAGAGTGAATATAAACGCTTTACCTTAAGCTGGGCAATGTTTGGGCTGTGCGCCATGCTGCTGTTTAACTTTGCCTTGCCGTTCCTGCTCGGCAGTATTCATGCGATTTGGTTTTACCTAAGTACTATATTAGGTGCGGCGCTGGCATTCTGGCTATATAAAAAAACACCGCAGCATTACGGTAGCATCAAGCCGGTTGGCATAATTGCAGCAGCACTGATGTTTGCCTACGCCGCGGATATGATACCGCCGGTGCCACTGGTAAAGCGTGATGTAGCAATGGCTTACGAGTTAAATAAGGTTGACGGCCAATATATGCTAAAGCAACAGGCCTCGCCCTGGTGGGTGCTGTGGCGCAAAACCAGTGATGATTTGCAGCTTTTACCAGGTCAGCGTGTGTACTGTTTTTCTTCTATATTTGCACCACCAGGCTTGCAAACCAGACTGATTCACCGCTGGCAGCACTATAATAAAAAAACTGGCTGGCAAACACAGTCCAAGGCCGGATTCAGCCTATCCGGCGGGCGTTACGGTGGCTTCAGGGGTTACACTTATAAAAGTAATCTGACAGAAGGTGACTGGCGGGTGAGTGTTGAAACTGAAAATGAAAAAACCATTGCGGTTTATTCATTTTCAGTGCGTCATGTGCAGACTACGCCGCCAGATGTGGTGGTACAGCTTTTTTAGGGTTTAGTGGTTATCGTCGTGCGACATCAATTTATCAATATAGGCAATGGCTACTGCTGAGAACACAAACGTCATATGTATCACTGTTTGCCAGATCAAAACTTTATCAGTTAAATTTTCCGCGTTGATAAAGGTTTTCAGTAAGTGGATTGATGAAATACCGATAATCGCAGTTGCCAGTTTTACCTTGAGCAGGTTTGCGTTTACATGTGAGAGCCAATCAGGTTCATCGGGGTGGCCTTCAAGGTTGAGGCGTGAAACAAAAGTTTCGTAGCCACCCACAATCACCATAATCAATAGGTTCGAGATCATTACTACGTCAATCAGGCCCAGCACAATCAGCATGATGTCAGCCTCTACCAGATGAGTCGCTTTGGCGACCAGGTGAAACAACTCAACGCCGAAAAAGAATACATATACTGCTTGGGCAACAATAAGGCCCAAGTAAAGCGGCAATTGCAGCCAGCGGCTACCAAATAGAATGTTGGTCATCACGCTACTTTGTTTATAGGCGGTTGGTGAAGGGGTGTTCTTGTGTTGCATATTGATAAACGTCCTTAAAATTGTTTTCTAAATCAGTGCTTATTGTATCAGTTCAAATTGAAATATTTATTTAACTGATGTGACTTTCCAGCGTGAAATGTGCAGTCTCATCCAGTGCCAGTAGTTCTGTCAGCACCGGCATGGTTTCAGCCAGAGTCTTGGGTAATGTCCAAGGCGGGTTGATGATGAACAGGCCGCTGCCGTGCATGCCAAAACCTTCGGCAGATGGTGCGTGTATGCTCATGCTTACATGCAGCCAATCCGGCACATCAAGCTGCATCAGGTCTTCTATCATCTGCGCCGGTTCTTCGCGTTGCAGTATTGGGTACCACACGATATACGTGCCGGTAGGGAAGCGCTTCAGGCTATCTTTAATCGTATCCACCACATACTCATAATCCTGTTTATCCTCGTATGGCGGGTCGATTAATACCACGGCGCGGCGCGGTGCTGGCGGCAGGCAGGCTTTAATGCCGGCAAAGCCGTTCTGCATTTCAATTTTTACCTGTTTGCCAAAGCTGTGGAAGTTTTCGTAGAGAATCTTGTAATCATTCGGATGCAGCTCAAACAGGCGCATTTTGTCATCGGCACGCAGGTATTGCTCAGCAATTGATGGCGAGCCAGGATAAAGCCTTGTTGAACCCGTATTTAAGGATTGAATCTGGGCCACATAGTTAGCCAGCGATGCAGGCAGATTTTTTGCGGCAATTAGTTTATTGATGCCTTGTTCAAATTCTGCATTCTGTGTGGCATAGCCTTCATCCAGACTATACATGCCGGCACCTGCATGGGTGTCGATATACCAGTAAGGTTTGTCTTTTTGTACGGTATAAGCAAGCACCAAGCCGAGGACGTAATGTTTTAAAACATCGGCGTGGTTGCCTGCATGGAAGGCGTGGCGATAACTTAACATGGGCGCTAACTAAAATAAGGTTCTGGAAATAAAGTTTCGGTATTATAGCTTTTAATACTTTTGAAGTAGCCTTAACTTACCTAAACCAGGTATTTTCAGTTAGCATTTAAACTATAGATTATTAACCAAGATTCTGGATTTATGTCACAGCATGCACACCATCATGACGATGATCATGACCATTACTTTATTCCATTTGCGCTGATTTTTGTGTTTGCTGTTGTAGAGGCCGTGGGCAGCTGGTATACCGGCTCACTCGCATTGCTGAGCGATGCCGGGCACATGTTTTCAGATGTTGCTGCATTAGGCTTGGCGTGGCTGGCTGGTGTTATTGCCAAAAAACCGCATGTAAAAAGACATAAATCCGGGATTAGTTATGCGGAGCTGGCCGTGTCTATTGTCAATGCTGCCAGCATGTTGCTAGTTATTGTGTTTGTTATCTATGAGGCGGTAGAACGCTTTAAAACGCCGCATCCGGTGCAGGGTTTGGGCTTAACGGTGATTGCAACGCTAGGTTTAATTGTAAATATAATCGTTGCCAAGCAATTGCACCATCAGGCTCAACATCATGGCGAGAGCTTGAACAACCGTGCAGCATTTTTACACGTCGTTGGCGACTTGCTAGGCTCAATTGCCGCAGTGGCTGCGGGAGTTGTAATCTACTTTACCGGCTGGATGCCAATAGACCCCATTCTGTCATTATTTATCTCATTGTTACTATTAGCATTCACCTTAAATCTGGTGCGCGATATTTGGCAAACGCTACACGGTCAGCCAAAAACAGAACAGACCAGCGGGCTTGCTACATGACCACTAAGCCGACATTCGATATTAATTGCCGTCAGTGCCCCAGACTGGCTGATTTTTTAGATGAAGTAAAAGCAAAATACCCCAGCTACTTTTGCAAGCCAGTACCGGCGTTTGGCGATGCCGATGCCAAATTGGTGATTGTTGGCCTGGCGCCAGGTATGCACGGTGCAAATCAAACCGGGCGGCCGTTTACCGGTGATTACGCAGGTGTGCTGCTGTATGAAACACTCTATAAATATGGCTTTGCTACTAAGCCGCAGTCGCTCTCGGCAGATGATGATTTGCGGCTTATCAATTGCCGTATCAGCAATGCGGTGAAATGTTTACCCCCCGATAACAAACCGCTACCGGCTGAAATCGCTACCTGCAATCAATTTATATCGGCTGAATTGAACCTTCTACCGGCAGGTAGCATCATTTTGGCATTAGGTAACGTAGCGCATGCAGCGGTGTTAAAGGCTTTTGGTTTAAAACTTAAAGATTATAAATTCGCGCATGCTGCACGTCATACATTGCCGAATGGATTGGTTTTTTATGACAGCTACCACTGTAGCCGTTACAACACGCAAACCCGCAGGCTTACAGAGGTGATGTTCCATGAGGTGTTTGCGCAAATATCTTTGGAGTTGCAAAATGATTAGCAAGTACTTTATTAATCATGGGTAATCTAACGAGAAGTTAAGGTGCGCCGCGCTTTTGCGCAGACCTGTTTGAGCGCAGGGTTAGGTGCGTGCATTCCGCGACACCCACCAGACAACAGGTAGCAAAAGAACCAATGCGCCTCCCTGGAGTATTGGAGTCATTAACACTGCAATAGCGCCCTGTGCATCTGGGTGCCAAAAAATGACGTCAGCCAGAAAGAGAATGCCGCCAGCGGATACTATGACTGCGACAATATGCCAATGAAAAGATAGTCTGTCCTTGGATACTAAAAACATCAGCGCCGCACTCATAATTGCGTATGGGGAAATTAGCCAAACGCAGAAAAACACGAAGGCACCAATGCTGGTCGGCTTAAGTGCGCTCACGAACCAAACGGTAGTGCATGCAGCGATGGCCATCAGGATGAACGTAATAGGGATCATCAATTTCATGGCTGACAGTTCATTCCTATAGCACCTAACGT
>Ga0208395_100117_pt1 | contig 38956 bp, 30 predicted proteins | sample LakWasMet61_LOW9_2_FD_183893 | JGI IMG/M metagenome (GOLD analysis project Ga0208395, IMG submission 183893) | Freshwater sediment methanotrophic microbial communities from Lake Washington under simulated oxygen tension - Sediment Metagenome... | ecosystem: Environmental > Aquatic > Freshwater >...
GGTTTCCAGAAAGTTATATTTTTTTCGATTCAAAATAATTCAAATCGTCGCAGGGTCACAATCCGCGCAAACTCAATGCTGACAATATTTTCAAAGAACTAGTGTTTATAACAACGCAACGCTAATGAATCAAAATGTAAAAAAGAAAAAATATGAAGAAAATACTTTTCCCTTTGATTTTGTTCTTTGTGTCTTTTACTACTCATGTAGTTGCACAAGACAGTTCTATATTCCCCAAAGGAAATATCTCAACTGCTAATAATCACACCGGAACAGTCTGGCTCAGCGAATTGAGCGAGGCTGATAGCCTGTTCAATTATAGTATTGCTTTTGCCAGTTTTGCGCCGGGAGCAAAATTAGACTGGCATATTCATCCGGCAGGACAGGTTTTATTGATTACTGAAGGCATCGGTTATTATCAGGAAAAGGGTAAAGCGGTACAGGTAGTGAAGAAAGGTGATATTATCAAATGTCTTCCGGGTATTGAGCATTGGCATGGTGCAACACCGGCAAGTTCCTTTTCCTATATTGGCGCAACTCCCGTGCAAAAAGGAAAAACAATATGGTTACAAAGGGTAACGGATGAAGCGTATAGAAATGTACAATAATAAGCTTTAATGACTATGGGAAACTTAATAGCATTTTAGTCATAACACGGGATAGCTTTTTGAATTTAACGTGTTGTACTATTAAACACATAGTTATATAGGTTAGGAAACAGGGCATATAGTTCAAACGCTATGTTTCTTTTTTGTTTTTCCTATGCACCTATGTGTTTTAAAAGTGATTTGAAACAAAGAATAACCGCAGTATTAAATACTTTAAAAGCAAAATGCATTGATACATATTGATTTCAATAACACAACACGTTAGAATTTAAACCTCAAAACAATCATGATATGAAACGGATTATTACAGTAATTTTTTTATTTACCCTTAGCGCGCAGGCGTCTTACGCACAGCAAAACAAAACAAGCAATTCTGCAATGCCTGTCATTAACGCTGAAAAAGAAATCATTCAGCTTTCTAAAGATAAATGGCGCTGGATGTCTGATAAAAAAACTGACACACTTGGCGCCTTATTCAATGACAAATCTGTTTTTGTTCATATGGGTGGAAGTTGGGGGAAAACGCAGGAACTAAATGTAATAAAAAGCGGGGGGATTCATTATAAGAAAGCAGATATCCACGAGGTATCAGTTAATATCATTGATAACACTGCTATTCTTTTAAACAGAATCACATTGCTGGCCGTGGTTGGAGGAAATGAAGTAATCAATCCATTTATGGTAACAGAAGTGTATGTTAAAGAGAACGGTAAATGAACGTTAGGGTCCTTATCATTCACTAAATTGCTTACTCCTAACGATATGCCGCATTAAGAAATGCTGTCAAAAAACACATTTCAAACAGCCTGTTTGATCCATTCATCAAAATGTTTGAAATGTGTAATGTTTTACTTCCGGAATAAGGTATTTTTAAGCGTGGGTTGAATTAGCTAATGATGTTTTAAATTATATCCGATTATGTCAAAGATGAATCTGAAAGTCAACGGAAAGTTTTTTGAGATAGACATAGATCCGGCCACACCGGTATTATGGGTATTGCGTGACCATTTAAATCTGGTTGGTACTAAATATGGATGCGGTATTGGTTCCTGCGGAGCCTGTACGGTTCTTTTAAACGGGCGCGCATTAAGGTCATGCCAATTACCGGTATCTGCCGTTGGCACTATGGAAATTACCACTATTGAAGGATTGTCTGAGAATGGAGAACATCCGGTACAAAAAGCATGGTTGGAATTGGATGTTGCCCAGTGCGGTTATTGCCAAACCGGTCAGATTATGGCAGCAGCCGCCTTATTAAAATCAAAACCCAATCCTACAGACGAGGATATTGAAACTGTCATGAGTGGCAATATTTGTCGTTGTGGTACTTATCTGAGAATCAAAGATGCCATCAAAAAGGCAGCTAAATTAACAACCAAATAAAACACTGCAGAAAATGGAAAACGCACAAAAACAATATAGTCGCCGTTCGTTCCTGAAAGTTTCTTCTGTTACAGGTGGTGGTATGATGGTTGGGTTTAGCTGGTTAGCAAACCTGATACCAAATGAAGCGCTGGCCAGAACAGGGTCTGCTAATGAATGGATTGAACTTACCGGATTTATAAAGATCACACCTGATAATCAAATTAAAATATTTTCTCCCAATCCTGAATTTGGTACCAATGTTATCACCTCTCTGCCAATGATGGTTGCCGAAGAATTGGAAGTAGATTGGGAAAAAGTGATTATTGAGCAGGGAGATTATGATACGCCAAGATTCAGAAACCAATTTACAGGTGGCAGTCAGGGAATGCGAATGGCATGGAAGCCATTAAGAACCGCTGGCGCAACGGCGAGACGGTTATTACTACAGGCTGCTGCAAATGAATGGAATGTTCCTGTAACTGATTTGAAAGCATCAAACGGCGTTGTATATCATAAAGGAAGCAATAAGAGTTTAACTTATGGAGAATTGGCAACTGCAGCGTCTAAATTGCCTGCTCCTGAAAAAGTGGTATTAAAAAAGAATAGTGAGTTTTCATTGATAGGTACACCACAAAAAAATGTAGAGGGTAAAAAGATTGTGTCGGGAAAATCGTTGTTTACACTGGATTATAAACAGGAGGGGATGCTGATTGCGATGGCTATCCGCCCTCCTGCATTTGGTTTGAAACCGAAATCATTCGATGCTGCCGAAGCATTAAAAATGCCCGGTATCAAAAATGTGTTTGATATTCAGGTATATAAAGATGGGTATATCAGGGCTGCATTTGATACAAGAACTTTCAACAATTTAGTGGTGGTAGTGGGTAATACTACATGGGAAGTGATGAATGCCAGAAAAAAGGTAAATGTTGAATGGGAGCCGATACAAAATTCTAAAGAAACAGTTGTTGCCTGGGGTGGTAAAAAAGAAGAAATGATCCCGGCCGGACTGGAAAGCACCGATAGCCACACAAAGCAAATGCATGAGATGCAGAAAAAGCAGGGAAGGGTATTGCGAAAAGATGGCGATCCTGAAGCTGCATTCGCAAATGCAAAAAAGGTGATTGAAAGAACGTATTCTGCTCCATTCCTTTCACATAATCCCATGGAGCCCATCAGTTGTTTTGCACACATTACGGAGGAGAAGGCGTTTTTTGTAGCGCCGATTCAAATTCCTGAAATGATGAAGCAGAGCATTACAACAAATCTGGATATACCTGCAGACAAAATTGAAATGAAATTAGCCAGAATGGGAGGCGGTTTTGGCAGAAAAGCTTATGGGCATTACATTATAGAAGCCGGGCATATTTCTAAAAAAATGAAAGCTCCGGTAAAGCTGATTTTTACCAGGGAAGATGATATGAATAACGGCATATACCGTCCATCTTATATGGTAACATACCGGGCAGCCATAGATGAGAAAAATAATGTAACAGCCATTCATATTAAGGGTGGTGGTATCCCCGAAGGAGCCATACACGAAAACCGTTTTCCTGCGGGTGCATTTGAAAACTATCTGGCAGAAGGATGGGAAATACCTTCTAATATAACCATCGGGGCTTTTAGGGCACCGGGGTCTAATTTTATTGCTTCTGCTGAACAATCGTTTTTAGATGAGTTGGCAGAAACCATTGGTAAAGATCCGATTGATTACAGAATTGAATTGTTGAAAAAAGCAAAGGCGAACCCCGTAGGTAAAAACAACGACTATGATGCCGATAGGTATATCGGCGTGCTTGAGTTGGTTAAAGAAAAATCAAACTGGATTAAAACAAATAACAAAAATGCCCGCAGAGGTGTGGCCGCATATTTTTGTCATAATTCTTATGCAGCGCATGTGATTGATGTAAGCATGAAAAACGGTCAGCCTGTTGTAGAGAAGGTAGTGTCTGCATTAGATTGTGGTTTTGTTGTTAATCCGGAAGGAGCTAAGAATATGATTGAAGGAGCTGTAGTGGATGGTATTGGTAATGCTTTGTATGGTGGGATGCGTTTTGAAAAAGGGGTGCCCATGCAAAAGAATTTTCATCAGTATAGGATCATCAGACTGAGAGAAGCTCCTAAAAAGATCGATATACATTTTGTACAAAACAATATTGATCCTACAGGATTAGGTGAACCTCCATTCCCGCCGGTTTTTGCAGCACTGGCCAATGCTTTGTATAAAGCAACCGGGAAACGTTTTTATAACCAGCCTTTCATAAATGATTTAACTAAAAAAAGCTGATTGAATTTAATAAAATTTCAATAAAAAGACTGCTGTACTAATTCAGCTTTGGAAAAAAATTATCAGGTTATGTTTTGACTATTGACCTCCATTTATATTTCGATCACCCTAAATTAGGGTAACGACGCGGACAAATACCCCCCAACTTAAAGCACATGCTGTTAATAGTTTCACATTTCACTTGAATCTTTTTTCAAAAAACCTTTAACTTCATCAATTAATAAGGGAAGAACCGATTGCATCTGAGCCAGCACATATATGAGGAAAATAAACTAATGTCACTGCTTTCGCAAGACAGCGAATATGCTTTTCAGCTCATATATGACCGTTACCGAAACCGGATTTATCAAATAGCAATGGGTTATCTTAAGTCCCCCTTACTGGCTCAGGAAGTGGTTCAGGATGTATTCCTGAAACTATGGTTTGAAAGAGGGAAACTGAATCCGGATCAGCCTATTGAATCCTGGTTATATACGGTAGCAAAGAACAACCTGGTCAACCGGCTTAAAAAAATTACCCGCGAATGGAAGGCGATGGACGGACTTAAACTGCTCGCCGACCGCTCCATTGATAATGCGGCTTATAAAATTCAGGATTCTGAATACAACAAACTTTTACAGGAAGCAATCCGCGAGTTACCCTGGCAACAGCGAAAAGTTTTCCAATTGGCCCGTTATGAGCGACTTACCTATATCCAGATTGGGGAGAAAATGAATATTTCCCCACTTACTGTGAAAACACATATGTCCAGGGCATTAGCGCATATAAAAACCTACCTGTCTGTTCACGGAGACCTTTTCTTACCACTTTTTACCGTGCTGTTACCATTTTTTTATTGACCTATGTACTCCGACCATTCTGTTGGGTTGTTATTACTACATAGCCGAGCTGTTAATCTCTGCTTGCCTGCCTATGAGTAATATTGAACGCTTTAACTATCTTCTTCGGGGATATGTTTCCGGCACTATATCGATTGAGGAACATGAAGAATTATTCGGTTTATTGTCTACTCATGAATATGACCATCTACTGGATCAGGCTGTCCAAAACGATTTAAAGAATGGGATTACTTCGCAAAATGCCGATCTCCCCCCTCATATAGCGCAGGAAATAATCCGTAATATTATTTCTGCGGAAAAAAATACGGCAGAAATGCTACCTGCCAAAAAAGAATTATTCTCTATTTGGCAGTGGATGGCGGCTGCATCCATCATTTTAATAGTTGTTACAGCTTATATATTCTCACCCTGGAATAATACTGCCAGTAAGCATGCATTTGCATCCATCATCCCAGCAAATATAATCACCTATAAAAATAACTCTGACTCGGAGCAAATGGTTGCTTTGAGCGACAGCAGCCAGATCTTTTTAAAACCGAAAAGTGCCATTCATTATCCTGCGAAATTTATTACGAAAAACAGGGAAGTTTACCTGGAAGGGGAAGCTTTTTTCAAGGTTGCTAAAAATCCGCAAAAACCATTTCTGGTTTTCTATAATAAAATTGTTACAAAAGTTCTGGGTACCAGCTTTACAATTAACACAAATGCACAAACAGGTAATGTGGAAGTATCGGTGAAAACAGGAAGAGTGCAGGTATACGAAAATGATAAAATTATACAATTTGCTTCGTCTGACAAGGGGGTTATTCTTGCCCCTAACCAGAAAGCAATCTATAAAGAGGAACAAAGACTTTTTCAAACAACACTTGTTGAGATACCCCAGCTGATTGGGGACCGCCGGCATCCGCACGAGGATTCTCTGAATGTACCCGTACAAAACTTTAATTACGAACAGGAGAAACTAGGTAATGTGCTCCATGAGCTGGAAGAAGCTTATGGTATTGAAATCGTTGTTGAAAGTACCGATCTATATAACTCTGTTTTCTCCGGTGATGTTTCTGATCCTGATCTGTTTACCAAGCTTAAAATAATATGTCTTGCTACCAATTCCTCTTTTGAAATAAATGGTACTAAGATCTTGATAAGAGGGAAGGAACATAATTAATCTGCAACTCTAAAAACAATTACTTACCCCCAAAAATATCTGCCGTATGAACAAAATAAATGCCCCGCCTTATAACAGCATTTAACAAAAAGAGCCTGTACTGCCGCTATAAAAAAAATAGAGCCGGTTGTGGTGACGCACAACCAGCCCTGTAAAGCTTTTGCAAGCTCCAGTTTTCGTCCCAAACATTTTTTGAACAAAAACTTACCAAAATTATGAAAAATAAGCAACGGATTGTTGCATCAATTGTAATTGTCATGAGAATTACTGCGGTACAGATAGCCTTTTCTATTGCATTTGCCGGCTACCTCTATGCCAATGAAGCAAGCAGTCAAACTGTTTTACAAAAATCTTTCAGTCTATCTGTTGAAAATGTACAACTTAAGAAGATAATAACCGCCATCCAGGCACAGACCAAGGTCAAATTCAGCTTCAGTACTAATGCAATCAGAGCTGAAAAAATAATCACTTACTCCGTAAAGGACAAAAAGATCATTGATTTTCTGGATGAGGTATTAAAACCCTGGAGTATTGGTTATCAGGTTATTGAAGACCGGATTGTTCTTTATCCGATTAAAATGATTGATCCGGCAGTAGATAAAAAAAATGTCGGGCTAAACAATAAGCAGGAAAAAAATATCTCGGGTATCGTTACCAATGAAAAAGGAGAGGTTTTGGCTGGTGTGACGGTTACGGAAAAGGGGAAGTTCAATACGGTATTAACCGACGAAAAAGGGTATTACCTTATCAAAGTGGCGGAGGAAAGTAAGCCGGTACTTGTTTTCAGCAGCATTGGTTATGAGAGTAGCGAACGATCATCTGCAAATACAAGCAGTCTTGACATGGTTTTAAAGGCAACCACAAAAATGCTTGATGAAATAGTGGTAGTAGGATATGGTACACAAAAGAAAAAAGACCTCACAGGGGCTGTATCGTCTGTTAATGCAAGAGAACTGAAATCGCTGCCGGTTCCGAGTATCGGGGAAGCCTTGCAAGGCAGGTCAGCCGGTGTACAGGTACTGACATCAGGTGTTCCGGGCAGTAATGTTACTTTCCGGATCAGGGGTACGGGAACTATTAATAACAGTGACCCACTGTTGGTTATAGATGGTGTTCCTACGGATATTCCTTTAAATACATTGAGCCCCGATGATATAGCCAGCATAGAGATATTAAAGGATGCTTCTTCTGCTGCAATCTATGGATCACGTGGTGCAAATGGGGTAGTGATTATTACAACCAAAAGAGGTATAGCAGGAAGCAATAAACTTGAGTTTAAAATGTTTACAGGACAGCAAAAAGCCACCGATGTGGTTCCGATGCTAGATGCTTCGCAGTTTGCAAGCCTGCATAATGAGATGATGACGAATAACGGTTTACCGCAAAATCCGGTTTATGCCAATCCGCAGAGTATAGGGAAAGGCACCGATTGGGTGAATGCATTGTTATATTCTTCACCTATTCAGAGTTATTCATTGGCCTATTCCGGCGGGAACGCCAAATCCAATTATTATGTTTCGGGTACCATGTTGGACCAGCAGGGTACCGTTATAAATACAGGCTACAAACGTTATACATTGCAGTTCAACAGTGAGTCAAAATTATTTGATTGGCTGAAATTCGGCAATAACCTTACACTTAACCATGATATTAAAAAGAGCGGCAGTTATGATATACGGAATGCGATGGCCGCTTTACCGGTTCAACCCATTTATAATACAGATGGAAGTTATAGCGGACCGGTTGGCCAGGCATCATGGTATGGAGATATCATCAATCCGATCGGGAAGGCTACCATAGAGGAAAACAGCACCAAAGGCTATAATGTGCTTGGAAATATTTATGCTGAAGTAACACTGTTAAAAGATCTGAAATTAAAATCAACCGGAGGTGTACAGGCCCTTTTCTGGGATAACCGTACATGGGCTCCGAAATACGACTGGCAACCCATTCCTCAGCCTAACAGTTCTCTTTTTCAACAGTACAATAAAAGTCTTACCTGGTTATGGGATAACTACCTTACTTATGATAAGTATATTGCTCCCAGGCACCACCTCATATTACTGGCTGGCAGCAGCGCACAGAATAACCGTTATGATTTCATGAACGGTTCTATCCAGAGTTTTGCAAGCAATACAACACAACAGCTAAACAATGGCACTGCCCAGCAAACGATAGGGGGAAGTGCCAGTGAATGGGCTCTTTTATCTTTTATCGGCCGGGCCAACTACACATTTGACAATAAATACCTGGTTACCGCTACCCTGCGTCGTGATGGAAGCAGCCGTTTCGGGGAAAATAACCGATGGGGCTGGTTCCCATCAGGGTCTATAGCCTGGCGGATGTCTGAAGAGAAATTTATGAAAAAAATCGACTGGATCAGTGATCTGAAGATCCGTGCCGGATACGGTATAACGGGTAACCAGAATATCGGTAATTATTCTTTTGCTTCTGTGCTGCAAACGGTGCAATACAATTTCAATGGTCAACCTGTATCGGCAGTAATTCCATTGGCTATCCCCAATCCAGGGGTTCGTTGGGAAGAGGTTGAACAGAGTAATATCGGTATTGATGCGATGTTGTTTAACGGACGCGTGAATATTACTTTGGATGCCTATATCAAGAACACCAACAATATGCTTGTGCCGATGAGTGTGCCCATATCTACCGGCTACTCTGATATTTATGTGCCCAGCATTAATGCGGGTAAGGTTCAGAACAAGGGCATAGAACTGAATATCACCACACACAATACGAAAGGAGTTATTGAATGGAGTACCAATTTCAATATCTCTGTTAATAAAAACAGGGTGGTGAGCCTGAATGACAGTATTCCGATGTACACAGGAAGTATCGGGTTGAACCAGAATCTTTCCATCCAGAAAAACGGATTGCCTGTAAATGCCTTTTATGGATTTATTACCAATGGACTTTTTCAAAACCAAAAGGATGTTAACAGCTATGCCGTGCAGGTGCCTGGTAACGATCCATACAACCGTACTTCACCCGGTGATATCAGGTTCAGGGATTTAAACAATGATGGGAAAATAGATGATGCGGATCGTACCTACATCGGAAATCCCAATCCCCATTTCATTTTTGCCATGAACAACACTTTTGTATGGAAAGACCTCGACCTGGGTATTTTTTTACAGGGAATACAGGGGAATGATATTTTTAATGCCAACCGGATCTACCAGGAAGGAATGGCAGTAGCGCAAAACCAGACCACTGCTGTGCTAAACCGCTGGAAGGGAGAAGGTACAAGCAATACTATGCCACGGGCTGTATTTAATGACCCTAATAAGAATACAAGGATATCTGACAGGTTTATTGAAGACGGAAGCTATCTCAAAATAAAGAATGTAACACTCGGTTATACTTTGCCCAAACGTTTGATACATAGGGCCAAAATACAAACAGCGAGAGTATACATCTCTGCGCAGAACCTGGTTACGTTTACCAGGTATAGTGGTTTTGATCCGGAAGTACCTGTTAATGGTATTGATCTGAATGTGTATCCTGTAACACGAACCTTAAGCGCAGGGATTAACCTGATCTTTTAACCTTACAAAACGATTGACATGCGAATTATTAAATATATATGCGTTCTCCTGTTGGTTGCAACTGTCAGCAGTTGTAAAAAATACCTGGAAAAAGCGCCATTAGACAGTATCAATACGGCTAACTTTTTCAAAACCGAAGCGGATGCAATTGCGGCCATCAACGGTGCATACCAGCCACTGCAATGGCCAAAGCTTTATAATCTGCGGATGTGGACCACCGATATCTGGGCAGGTAATAGTATAGTAGGTGCAGGAGGCGGTACAGACGGAATTGAAACCCAGGATATTTCCAATTTCATAACTGCTACCGACAATGCAGCGGCATTAGATATTTGGCGTGGGCCGGCACCCGGTATTTTAAGGTGTAACCTGGTATTAAAGAATGTTCCGGCAATGAATATTACCCCTTCGCTCAAAAACCGGATACTGGGAGAAGCGTACTTCCTGAGGGCACATTATTATTTTATACTTGTAAGGCTTTTTGGAGATGTGCCTTTGATAACAGATCCGCAAACACCGGAAGATAACCTGCGGCCCTCCCGAACACCCAAGGGACAAGTGTATGATTTGATTGTGAACGACCTGCAGCAGGCCGTTAAATTACTTCCCGCCAGGGAAACCTATACAGGAGCAGATATCGGACGAGCCAGTAAAGGCGCGGCAACAGGAATGCTGGCGAAAGTATATCTTACTTTAGGGAAGTTTGCTGAAACGGTAAGTTTATGCAGGGAGGTGACCGGCCTTGGGTATGCGTTGAACAGTAATTATGCGGATAATTTTACCCCGGCCACAAAAAATTCAAAAGAAAGCCTTTTTGAAGTACAGTATTCCGGAAAAACAAGTTATAGTTTCTGGGACAATGAAAACCAGGCAAGCTGGGTAAGTACTTTTACCGGCCCACGCAATGCGGATTTTGTGGGTGGCGGTTATGGTTGGAACCAGCCCACTGCGGAATTCGTAAGTCAATATGAAGCCAATGACAACCGGAAAGATAAAACGATTCTGTATGTAGGTTGTCCCGACTTTGACGGGAAACAATACCAGTTGTCTTATTCCGTAACAGGTTTTAACCTGCGCAAATTCTTAGTTCCCAAATCGGTATCTCCGGATTATGATACCAATCCATCCGATTGGCCCATATTGCGTTACAGCGACGTATTGCTGATGGAAGCAGAGGCGTCCTGCGAATTGAACAATCTTCAGGAAGCATTAATACCTCTGAATAAAGTTCGGCAGAGAGCAGGACTGGCAGCTCTTAGCGGGTTAAGCCAGACCGATCTGCGCGAGAAGATCCGAAAAGAAAGGAGGATTGAACTGGCATTTGAAGGTCAGCGCTGGTTTGACCTGATCCGTTACAACAATGGCCAGTATGCCCAAAGCTTTCTGCAAAGCATTGGTAAAACCAATTTCACTTCCAAGCATTTACTATTGCCAATACCGCAGAAAGAGATTGATTCCAATCCCAACCTGACACAGAATGCAGGGTATTAAAAACAAACTTAAAAAAACCATGAAAAATATTTATTATATAGCAACCTGCCTGATCTGTATATTGGCGCTGGCAGGTTGCAAAAAAGAAAATTATGCTGAGCTGAATAAAGGCAATACACCCCTTGCCATAACAGCTTCAGTAAACACGATTATTCTGAATGAAAAAGACAGGGATAAAGACGCAGTTGTTCTGAACTGGACTACCGGCAGTAATAAGGGTACCAATGCAGCCATCAGGTATGTTTTACAATTGGCAAAACAAGGCACCAATTTTGCTAATCCTGTTGCTGAAGATCTGGGACCGGCTGTTTACAACAGGAAGTATACTGTATCAGCACTGAATGATTCGCTGAGAAATCATTTCAAAGCTGCTCCCGGAACGGAGTTCATACTGGAAGCGAGGGTGGTTGCACAAACCCAGGCTGAGGGTGTGGGTGCTGAAACGTCTCCTGTTGTTGTGATCAAAATTACGCCTTACCTGCCTGTGTCTGCCACACTTTACCTTATTGGAGATGCGGCTCCTAACGGATGGGATAATACAAAGGCAACTGCCTTAACGCCGATAGCCACGGAACCGGGTGGTTTTACCTGGACCGGACAACTGTCAATAGGAGATTTCAAGTTTATCACCACACTGGGTCAATGGGTGCCCTCTTATAACAAAAGCACGGCTGCTGCAGATTCATTATTCTACCGGCTTGATTTTAGCCAGCCTGACGATAAATTTCATATTTCAACGATGGGTGTTTATACCCTGAAGGTTAACCTGTTGAGTATGAAGATTACGATTAGTCAACCTACACAACCAACCACACCACCCTATACCCGGCTTTGGATTGTAGGAGATGCCACTCCCAATGGATGGAATATCAGTAATCCCAATGAAATGAGGGTGGATAGCGGCAACAGGTTTGTGTTCACTTATAATGAGCTATTGGCTGCGGGTGAATTTAAAATTCCTACTGCAACAGGAAACTGGGGGGGCGACTTTTATATGCCTTTAGTCAATCATCCCGCAATAACAGCAACGGGTGTTCAATTGGTTCCCGGCGGCAGCCCGGATAATAAATGGCAGATCACTACTGCAGGGGCTTATAAAATAAAATTAGATCTGCTGAATATGAAAATAAATATTCAGCCATTTACCCCCTATACACAATTATGGTTGGTTGGCGATGCAACTCCTGCAGGGTGGAACATAACCAGCCCTGCCCCGATGACGGCGGATCCGGCCAATCCATACCTTTTTACCTGGCAAGGTGCGATGACAGCCGGAGAATTTAAAATACCGACCAAGACCGGAGACTGGGGTTGCGATTATTTTATGCCGATGGTAAATCATCAGGACATCAGCAGCCCGCTTGCAAAATTTACCCCGGCCGGTAATCCTGATAACAAATGGTTGATTACCATTCCTGGTAATTATAAAATCACTATCAATCAATTAAAAGAAACAATTGATATTGTTAAGCTATAAACTCCCATGAAAACCATAGAAGGTCTGATTTTGTAATCTGAAAAAATATCCCATTGGCAATTCGCTGATGGGATATTTACTCTTAAATTTTTAAAATTGAAAAATATATTTCTGTATTTCAGCAGTATGCTATTGTTATGCATCTGCTGTAAGGAAGGCTCAACACAAAATCTAATTTCACCGGATACCGTTATGTATTCCATCTCAACCAATAAGGCAATATATGCTCCCGGCGAAACGGTACACTTTACCCTGAATGCAATGCCGCCTGATGGGTTTGTGCGATACAGGTTTCTTAACGAAATCATATCTGATGTGCCTTTACAGGGCAGATCCTGGAACTGGCAAACTCCTTCAACCGATTTCAATGGCTATTCTGCAGAAGTATATTCAAGAGAACCTGGCGGGGATAAAACACAAACTGGCATTGCCATTGATGTGAGCAGCAACTGGAGTAAATTTCCCCGGTATGGTTTTTTAAGTGATTTTGGACAGAAAACAACCGGCCAGATGGATACGGTTATTGCATCCCTCACCCGCTATCATATCAATGGTTTACAATTTTACGACTGGCATGAAAAACATCACCGGCCTATGTCCGGAACCGTTGCCAGCCCAGCAAATACCTGGAAGGATATCGCAAACAGGGATATTTATAAATCAACAGTACAAGGTTATATTGATAGAGCTCATCAATCCGGCATGCAGGCCATGTTTTATAACCTTTGTTATGGTTCTTTGGCAGATGCAGCAGCAGATGGTGTACAGGATCAGTGGTATATGTATAGAGATGTATTACATACCACCAAAGAGCGTCTTACAATGGCTAAGCCTCTTTTTAAAAGTGATATCCTCTTTCTTGATCCATCGAATGTTGCCTGGCAACAATATCTTGCTGATAAGAACAATGAGGTGTACCAGGTATTTAATTTTGACGGTTTCCATGTTGACCAGCTGGGCAATTTAAACAGAACCCTGAACAGGTATAATGGTGAATCTATCAACCTGGAAGAAGGATTTCATTCTTTCCTGAATGCGATGAAGACGGCACATCCGTCAAAAAAATTAGTAATGAATGCAGTAAACCAGTATGGACAGAAGGTCGGTATTGCCGAAGCCCCGGTTGATTTTCTATATACCGAAGTCTGGGAGCCCAATACAGGTTACAATGATATAGCAAAGATTCTGCAGAATAATTTTTCATATAGCGGAGGAAAGGCTTCTGTTCTTGCTGGCTATCTAAATTATAATAAAGCGGGTAGCCAGGGTACATTTAATACACCTGGCGTTTTACTCGCAAATGCGGTAATTTTTGCATTTGGTGGCAGCCATATAGAACTGGGAGAACACATGCTGGGCAAAGAATATTTTCCTAATAACAATCTGCAAATGAACGATGACCTTAAAAAAGCAATGATTGCTTATTATGATTTTTTGACTGCCTATGAAAATTTATTACGCGATGGCGGAACCTATCATTCACCAACCGTATCCTGCATCAATGGAAAGATGAACATGGGTGCCTGGCCGCCCCAAACAGGTAAGGTAGCCGTGCAGGGAAAAATTGTAAGAGGCCGACAGGTATTGCATTTGATAAATTTTGCCAATGAAAATAGTTTTGACTGGAGAGATGACAATGGAACGCAAAATATACCCACTACAATCACCGATGCGCAGCTACAGGTTCCCGTCAGTAATGGTGTAACCAAGGTATGGGTTGCCAGCCCGGATAGTAATTTTGGAATACCTAAACAATTGGCTTTCACCCAGAAAGGTAAGATATTACGGTTTACTTTGCCCCGGTTGAGCTATTGGGATATGGTGGTAATCGAATAATTTGGGTTGCCACTCTTTTATGCTTACAGATTTCCCTTTATGACAAACTGCCGGCATATTTTATTGGTCACGTGCTTTAGTTAAAATTATGCACTTTAGAAGGGCAAAAAAATCTTTCCCATATTGTAAGATGCAACGTCAAAGAAGCCATAGTGTATGGGTCAGGGAATTCAGGTTTCCTGTTTTAACAGGTGATACCAAACGGATAAACAGATATTTTCATTCTTCACAGGGTGCCCCAATAAAAAAGATGTTCTCCACAAATGTCTCCCGCAGGGGACTTTGTGGGTTAGAATTGACAACTAATTGTAATGCCCCTTACTTTTGTTTTACTTTAAGTCAGTTTCTTTAATCTCTGAGATTAAAATATCATCTCCATTTAAAGTTTTTAAAAAATCAGTTGAGTCAAATGTTTCACCCAATGTTGTTACTCCCCGCTTTTTCATTTTGCCCGCCAAAATTCTTTTTGCCGCTTCTACAATCAAAGGGGCAGTAACAGCATATATATCTACTCCCTGAGCCATAATTGTTCTTTTCTTATTGCCTTTTGTAGCTGAGACTTCCATACAAAAATGTTGCGATGACCTGTTCTTTTGGTCAGCAGACTTAGGTTCTGGTGTTTCTTCACTTCTAATATCGGCTAAAGAGTTTTGACTAAGAAATGTGTTGATCGCAGTTACATTTATATGTTTGGATATGGTAATTATTTCTGAAAAAGGTACTGTTACTACTTCTTTTGTTTCTATGGGATATGGAAAGTTCCAGGTAATCGCCTTGCTTTCTTGAAGAGGTTGTAAGCGGTTGTCGGCATAGATCAATCTTTGATAATGATTTCTCTTTCCCGTTAATCTTGTTCCTTTTGTTGGATGCCAGGAATCTAAGCCAATATAAATAGATATTTCATCAACTTGATTCCAATCTTGGGTAAGTGTAGTACTTAATAAATCTCCCAAGCCACCATAAAATGCAGCCGCAGGGATTACAACTATTTTGGCAAGGTTTGCTTGTTCAGAAAACTGTTCAAAAATATCTAACACAGCTTTCTGCTCGGCACTTATATCTAAATAGTGCTTACCCAATCTTAAAGCAGATTGAATTATTGGTTCTGCGGTATCCAAAAATGGACCTGCACAGTTTATAATAATTTTTGCATCAGAAAAAGCATCGTCCAATGCCTTTGGATGATTAATTCCTGCCACTTTTGTTTTTAAATCAGAATATTCCTGACTTAAACAATTTAACCTGTCCAAATCTCTTCCGCAGAGAATCGGTTTGTAGCCCTGGTCGTAAAATTGAGATACAATAAATTTCCCTGTGTGTCCATAAGCACCATATATTACAATACTATTTTCCATAAAGATCTCTGGCTATTTAAACGGTTTTAAAAAATAATTGTTGGTGTAGTACAGCTAACCGAATGTTAGCGGTTCGTGCTTTTTCGTTATGAAGTTATTGCACGTATATTACTGCTTTTTTGTATATAGCCTTTTATGCAGTATCTTTTAAAAGCCAGTGGTGCAGTTATGGTTCGGCCTATATCCTCCCTGATGAAACAATTATTTTATCTCATTTTATTTCTTCTTAAGATCCAATAGTACCTGTCTTCACTTCTCCGGCTCGCTTGTAATTGGCAAAAATTATACCATTTGACGTAACAAAACTGTCTGTTAATTTGAAGGCTGTGGCAATAGTGCCATTATCAAATAATTTTTTCCCGTGGCCAAGTGTGAGGGGGAGCGTTTTGAGCCATAGCTCATCAACGAGGTCATGGTTGAGTAGTGTCTGCACCAGGTTACCGCTGCCGTGAACTTGGATATCAGTGCCTTCTGAGTTCTTGAGTCTTTTGATGTCATCGACGCTTTTTATGAAGACTGTGTTGTTCCAATCTGACTTGTACCTGGAAGTACTCATAACGTATTTGGTGACGTCATTGATACCAGGCCACATGTCTCCATGTTCAGGCCAGAAGGCAGCAAAAATATCATGTGTCTTTCTGCCCAAAAGAAGATCTGCTTTAGACGACAATTGCTTTGTCATGAACTCTCCGGCCTCTTCGTCAGCTTCGTAAAGATAAGGCGCACTCCAGCCGCCATATTTGAAATCGTCGGAAGTGTCTTCATCAGGACTGCCACCTGCTTGTATAACTCCATCTAATGTAATAAATTCTAAGACGATTATTTTTCTCATATTATTGATGTTTTAGTAAGATACAAATCTCACCAACAAATATGGTGTCATTGCAGTGTGAATGCGACAATATTAGTGGCTGAATGCGACAAGTATTGAAAGTCACGCATTATCAACTGTTTTCAACCCATCGATTGTTCTTGTTCGATGCAGAATAAGCCAAGCTGGTTTATTATCATTGTTAGCATGATTTAAAAGGTAATTTCTTTTACAGCGTCAATAAAAAAATCAATTTCATCCAAAGTAGTATAATAATGTGGCGATGCCCTGATTGCCCATTCAACACCTTTTTCATCAAAATCAATAATGCCAAATGCCCTGAAACTTGGCACTACGTTTATTTTCCTTTTCAAAAGTTCATTTACAATAAATCCTGGCTCAGAATTTTGCACATGAAAGGTAACCAGGCCTCCAACTTCCGGCCCCCTGTCTAGTACTCTTACGCTGTCTATTTGAGAAAGCTGGTTTCGCATATAACCCGATAATAATTTTATCTGTTGCCAGATTTTATCTTCACCAATGCTGATACAATATTCAATGGCAGATGCCGTACCTAACACAGTTGAATAAGCAAATTCCCAATCTTCAAATCTAATTGCGTTAGGCTGTTGCTGGTATTCATCTTTCTGTTTCCATTCCGCGCCTCTCATATCAATAAACATCGGTTCTAACCCTGCATCTAATGCCTTATCTGAAATATATAAAGCTCCCGTGCCACGGGGGCCTCTTAGAAATTTACGACAGGTAATACTCAAAAAATCACACTTTAGCTCTTTCACATCCAGTTTCATTTGGCCAGCCGACTGACAGGCATCCAGAATATACCAGGTTTTACCACCATGCCCTTGAATATATTTTTGATAAATCTTTGCAATTTCATCTACAGGCTGTACCAGCCCAGAATTGGTAGGGATATGTGTAATAGCAAATAGTTTGGGCTGATACTTTTTCAGTTTTTCTTCCAGGTCATTTAAGTCAACCCCACCAATTGTGGCATTATTTATTCTCACAATTTTGATTCCTATTCTTTTTTGCAGCGATAAAAATTGTATTTGGTTAGAAACAAAATCATCGCAATCTGTAAGAATAACATCTCCTTTTTCAAACGGGATAGAAGACAATGCCCTTGTATATGCATCTGTTGCACTTGCAGTGAAGGCGATGTTGGAAGGCTTACAGTTAAATAATTGGGCACATTGTGTATAGAAATTCTGAACTGATGAAGCCATCCTTGCCGAAGCTTCGTACCCGCCAACCTGGGATTCGAGTTTTATATGATCAAGCTGCACTTGTGTTACAATATCGGGCATAAGTCCCGAACCTGCATTATTCAGGTGAATAACATTTTTGGTTCCTGCGGTTTCATTTCTTAATTTTTGAACTTCCTCTATGGTAAACACACTGTTTGATGGAAGTATAATTTGTTTATTCGAATTCATTAGTTTGGTTTATAATTAGTTGAATTCTGCAATACATTCAATTTCTACCAGGGCATTATAAGGCAATCCTTTTACTGCCACTGTACTTCTGGCCGGGCGGTGTTCGCCAAAACATTCGGCATACACTGCATTCATTCCTGAAAATAATTCCATGTCTGATAAAAAAACATTTGATTTGATAACACTGTTCAAATTAAGCCCTGCTTCCTGCAATACTGATTTCAGATTTTGGATAACCCGTTTTGTTTGCTCTTCAATTGTTGATGATTCGATTTTCATTGTCACAGGATTGAATGGTGTTTGTCCTGAACAAAAAAGCAGGTTACCGGTTCGTATCGCTTGTGAATATGGCCCAATTGCTTTTGGAGCTGAAGCTGTAAAAACTGTTGTCATGATTCCTGTTTTTAAAGTACAATGCAAGATTACAGGCGAAATGCTGACTATTTTTTGCAGTTAGATGGTTTTCTACACTATAATCAGTTATTTTAGTATTTTAAACGGGTAATTTATGCATGAGTTAGATGAGTATGATAAAAAACTTCTTCGGTTACTGCAACAGAATAACAGACTGACTACAGAAGAGCTAAGCAAAAAAATAAATCTGAGCCAGAGTGCAGTACAAAGAAGGATGACCAAACTGCGGGATGAAAAAATAATTGAAGCTGATGTTTCTATTGTTTCGCCATTAGCAGCAGGCATAGGTATTACCTGTGTTGTGGATATTATCTTGCATGAAGGAAGTTCAAAAGCAATTGATAAATTTAAAACTGCCATGCAACAATGTACCGAAGTTGCACAATGTTATTATGTGACCGGCACGTACGATTTTGTTTTAATTGTAAATACAAGAGATATGCGGCATTTTGAGGAATTTTCAAAAAAGCAACTGATGGATAATGCCAATCTTAAACATTTTTATACTCACGTGGTAATGGATAATGTTAAGGTTGGATATGGCATTGCGATTTAGTACAGTTCAGAAATAAGTGGTACCAATTACCGTATCGGTAATGAATCTGAATAGCGTGATATTTATTTTGAGAAACATCGGCGCTTTTCTTTCTTCTCAGGGTGTACACCAATAAATAAAAAATGTTCTCCACAATGTCTCCCGCAAGGGGGCTTTGTGGGTTAGAATTGACAACTAATGGCGGTAACAACAAACCATGAAGAGAAAGCCAGATGTTGTAACAGGCATAAACTATAAAGCGGAATTGGTTATAGGAAATTATTCGTTTTTCTCCGCAATGTGTCTATTGAAGTTAATATGTATTTAATGCATGTTTCTTTTAAAAGTATTTAATAATGCGGCTATTCTTTATTTCAAATCACTTTTAAAACACATAGGTACATAGGAAAACAAAAAAGAAACATAGCTTTTAAACTATATGCCCTGTTTCTTAACCTATGTAACTATGTGTTTAATACAACACATTAATTTATAACAAAAGCCGATAAACAAAATTCTCCTTTTAGAAACCTTCCCGCCCGGGGCGGGATGCACTATTCAGTTGAGCTATGCAATTGCGCAATAAAAAAGTCCCACATTTCTGTGAGACTTTTTAGTGACCGCGTCAGGATTCAAACCTGAAACCTTCTGATCCGTAGTCAGATGCTCTATTCAGTTGAGCTACGCAGCCATTATTTCAAAAAATGCGTCAGGTTCAAACCTTGAAACCTTCCCGCCCGGGGCGGGATGCTCTATTCAGTTGAGCTACGCAGCCATTATTTCAAAAAATGCGTCAGGTTCAAACCTTGAAACCTTCCCGCCCGGGGCGGGATGCTCTATTCAGTTGAGCTACGCAGCCATTTTTCATCCATGGCCGTTCCCGTTTTGGGGTGCAAATATAATAGCAAAAAAAGAAATGGCAAAACCAATCCTTAACTTACTGGTAATTAATCATTGCTATAAATACCGGCGGCCGTTTTTTCGGCTAATTTTTTGGGTAATAACCACACAAGGAACGCTCCTAATTGATTCACAAAACCCGTAACCAGCTCGGTTTTTCTGGCAAACATGGCATTTACAGCCAGTTTGGCCACAGCCTCTGAACTCATATTTAATTTTTCTCCTGCTTTAACAGCTTTCAAACTAACCTGCGCACGGCTGGCAAAATCGGTATTGGTTCCGCCCGGACTTACCGCTGTAACCGAAACAGGTGTATTCCTAAGCTCGTACTGCAATCCGCGACTAAAATTGACGATAAACGATTTACTGGCGGCATACACCGTTAAGCCCGGTACCGCCTGGTAAGCAGCAGAGCTGCCAATATTCAGGATATAACTTTTTGGATGTTTTTTTAACTCCGGTATTAACAGGGCTGTAAGCTCTACAGGAACGTTCATATTTACCTGCATCATTTCCCTGTATTCTTTGGCCGTGTAGCTGCTGAAAGCCCCACTAAGGCCATAACCGGCATTGTTCACCAGTATATGTACCGGATATCCCTTTTCTTCAAGCCACGCCACAATTTGTTCCGGTGCGGCAGGCGAGGAGAGGTCTATGGCTAACCAGTCTGTATTTACCCCAAACCTGTTAGCAAGCTCTTCGGCAATAGCCTGTAATAAACTGCTGCTACGGGCTACCAGCAGCAGATTTATCTTTCTGGAAGCAAGCTCTTCTGCAATGGCTTTGCCAATTCCTTTACTGGCGCCGGTTATAAGTGCGTAGGACATAGTTTTATTTTAAATCGGAAAGTCGGGAAAGTCGGGAAAGTCCGAAAGTCGGAAAGTCCGGAAGCAAGAGCAAAATATAATATAACGTGTTGTGTTATTAAAATTGATGGCTTTACTTTTAAAAGTATTTAGCCATGCAGTTATTCTTTATTTCGAAGCTTTTTTAAAACACATAGATACATAGGAAAACAAAAAAGAAACATAGCCTTTGGGCTATATGCCCTGTTTTATGGCCTATCTAACTATGTGTTTAAACAGCACAACACATTATAATATAATCTTTCGGACTTCCCGACTTGCGGACTATCAACCAACCCTCAGTTAACCTTTTGAATGATCTATTGCAACCATTGTTAATGGTGAACTTTTCCTGTAAACCTGTGGTAAAAAGGCGTTTTACTGGTTTCGGTTTTTGGCTTGTATTTACCGGTAATAAAGGGAACATACATTACCCTTCTGCGGCTTTCTTCGCCAAATTTGGGCGATTGTTTTACCCTATGCCATAAGCGGCCGTCGTGTACCGACAGGTCGCCGGCATTAATATCAAACCCAACCTCACGGTTATCATCAGTATTATCAATGAAATATTTTTTTCCAAAAAGCAATTGCAACATGTTCTGCTTATGGGTTCCGGGTATTACGCGTAAGCCGCCGTTCTCAAAAGGACAATCATCCAGGTGTATACCCACATTCAGCATAGGCATGATCTTCTGCCCGAGAAAAAGATCGCGGGGAGAGTCGGTATGCCAGCCCATTTGGGTAAAAGTGCTGTTAGGGGTATTGATGTAGTTATTGATCACCAATCCGTCTTTCTCATTTTCGGCAATTCTGCCTTCATAAGGACTCAGAAATGCCATCAGGGCCTTCAATCGCGGTTCTTCCAGCAAATGATGCAGCTCATTACTGTATAAAGAGCTGAAACAAAGGCGTTGTATGGTTTTGTTACCCGATTCATCCTTGCCAAATTTCAAAGGAATCCCGTTCACCTTATCGCGTCCTTCCTCAATCCATTGCTTTTCAAGGCGTTTGAGTTCGCTGAGATAAACAGCCACTTTTTCTTTGCTGATGAAATTCCTGAATACGATCACCCCATGCTTATCAAAAAAATCCAACTGCTCCCTCGTTACAGTATCCCCCAGCTCAAAATGACTATCCCATTTTTTCATTCTATCTTCTGTTGCGTTTATTATAACTGTAATGTTAATTAATTATTATCAAACCTCTAAAACCGGCAGCACAAAAACGGACAAATCTAAGCAATAAATGCCGGGTTTTGCCCGCGATAAGGTATAAGAGGTTAATTTACACTCATTATTGCAGAAAAAGCAGGTATGATTCATCGTTTATCAGGAGTTATTGCGATTGTTTTGACCATAAATACGGCTATTTATGCCCAAAATGACTCAATTAAGCCCAAACATTTGCTGATTTTACCCGTTATCGCCCGTTCTATTGAAACGGGATGGTCTTTTGGATCAGCCGGCTCTTATACCTTTCATCTATCGAAAAAGGACACTATTTCGAGAACGTCTAACCTGCAGATCCTGGCATTGTATTCCACCAAAAAACAACTTGTTACAGCCATTAACGGGTCGCAATACTTTGATAGGGAGAAATATATTCTGAACGAGCAGATCTCTTTCAGCTCTTATCCCGATAAATTCTGGGGACTGGGAAAAAATACATCCGATGAAGCAGAGGAAGCTTACAAATTCAATCAATACTATGTTTACCTGCATTTATTAAGAAAGATCGCCCCTCATTTTTTTGCCGGGGTATTATTTGAAACGCAGAAGGTTTGGGATGTATCATACCAGCAGGGCGGACTGTTTGATCAGCAACAGGTGCCCGGCCGTGAGGGTTACCAGGTATCCGGCCTGGGCTCCAGCCTTACTTTTGATAACCGGAACAATGCATTTGCACCAGATCATGGTATTTTTTGCCAGTTGTATTTTAATCATTTTGATAAGTTCTGGGGCTCTAAGTACAACTATACCAATATCGTTTTTGACCTGAGGAAATATATCTCTACTACCCGTGGGCAGGTATTGGCCTTTCAGTTATACAGTTTTAATAATACAGGCGAGGTACCCGTTAGAAGCCTGGCATCTTTTGGCGGTGCCAACCGGATGCGGGGATATTATGATGGCAGGTATAAGGATATAAACCAACTGCTTTTGCAGGCTGAATATCGTTTCCCTGTTTACAAGAGGATCAGTGCTGTTGCTTTTGGCGGGGGGGGAAGTGTTAGCAAAAGCTTTGCCGATTACTCACTGTCTGACCTGAAATTTTCTTACGGAGCAGGGGTACGATTTGCCTTGAATAAAAAAGAGAAACTCAATCTCCGTATCGATTATGGCATAGGGCAGGGGAAGAACAATGGCTTTTACCTGCAACTGGGAGAAGCGTTCTGAGAAAAACGTTTAATACTCCGATGCCTTTTTTCCAAGCAGATAAATAAAATAAGTGATCACAAAGGCTGCCAGTACATCAATGGTATAGTGCACGTGCTGTACCAATACCAATACGCCTACTACAGTGGTAGAAAGCAGTGCCAGTATTTTATCCCACTTTTTTTTGAGGCATAAAAAAACCAGAAACTGGGTAGCTGTATGGCCGGAATAGAAAAGATCTTTTGTGATAAAAACCTGTGTGCCTCCATAAAACAAACTGCTGATCGGATCTTTTAATGGTATTAAACCTACAGGCGGATTTAAGGGGAAAACAGAGATCGTTATCATCCTTGAAAGACAGAGGATGATGACTGAATATAAAGCAACAATGAAAATGCCTGGACTTTGAACACAACGAAACGAGAGAAAAAGAGTCATACCCCAGATAACAATAAAAGTAAAAACAGACACATCAACCGGTGGAATTAAGCGAAGTAAACGGTCGTTAAACTGCATTCCCTCTCTTTGTTCAATAATGGCAAAGAAGAAAGGGAATGCAATTAGTATGGCCAGCAATATGATGCTGCCAAAAATTGTTTTTATCCTGAATGTAGGGTTTGTCCACGCACTTCTCCAGGCTGCCGCAAACGGTTTGTTGGCGCTTTGCTGATCTTCCATCGTTCAAAAATAACTACTCTGTCATTAATAATGCCATCTTACAAATGCCTCCATGGCTGCATACTTGGTCATACCCAATTCTGCGTATAAGTTAGCAGTATTGGCATTCCTGTTTTCAGCACGCTGCCAGAATTCGCGGCTGTCTGCTCCCTGGAAAGGAACCATATCTTTTTGCGACTGGTGAATAAAAATTCCAAAACGTTTTTTCATTACCTGGTCAGGACTCATTGGAACGGCCATCTCAATTTCTGCTATATCCCATTCCTGCCATGCACCTTTATACAGCCATACCCAACAATCTTTGATCCATGTATCTCCGGCAGCTTTTAGCCGGCGCATACTTTCAAAAATTATTTCCAGGCAAACTTTATGCGTGCCGTGCGGATCGGCAAGATCGCCTGCACAGAAGATCTGGTGCGGTTTTAATTTTCTTAAAAGTTCCATTGTAACCAGTACATCTTCTTCGCCCATTGGTTTTTTATCAATGGCACCGGTTTCGTAGAAAGGAAGGTTCATGAAATGACAACGGTCTTCGGCAAGTCCTACATATCTGCAGGTTGCTGTTGCCTCGCATCTCCGGATCAATCCTTTAATAGCACGTATTTCGTCGGTATCCGGCTGGTTTTTCTTTTTGGTTGCAATGTATGTACGGGCAGCGTTTAGTATGTGTTGACTTTTATTATTATCAATGCCGAACATCTCTTCAAAACCTACAGCAAAATCGATGAAGCGGGTTACAAATTCATCTGCCACAGCAATATTTCCGCTTGTTTGATAGGCTACGTGTACTTCATGTCCCTGATCGTGCAAACGCATAAAAGTGCCGCCCATGCTGATGATATCATCATCGGGGTGAGGAGAAAAGATCACGCAGCGTTTAGGGTGCGGCTCACTTCTTTCAGGATGCTCCGGTAAAACAACATTGGGTTTACCGCCGGGCCAGCCGGTAATGGTATCGCGCAGCAGATAAAATACCTGCAGGTTTATTTCATAGGCATCACCTTTTTCAACTAATAAATCAGACAAACCATTTTCGAGGTAATCGTTTGGTGTAAGACTTAATATTGATTTGTTTAGTTTAAGCGCCATGTATATCACGGCTCTTTTGATCATTTGGGTGGTCCATATACATTCGCCGGTAAGCCACGGTGATTTGATGCGGGTAAGTTCGGCTGCGGCCATCTCATCTACCACAAAAGTACAATCGTTGTGCTGTTGTAATATGCTTGCAGGAATTTGTTCGGTAACATGTCCTTCAACCGCTTTGGCCACGATGGATGCTTTCGGCCCCCAGCCCATCAATATGATGCGTTTAGCTTTTAATATATCGCTGATACCCATTGTAACTGCCAGCCTCGGCACTTTGGATATATTCTGGAACTCGTAGGCATTGGCCATACGGGTTGTATTGTCAAGGTTCACCAATCTTGTTTTGGAGAAGATACTGGAACCCGGTTCATTAAAGCCTATATGACCGTTTAAGCCAATACCCAGGATCTGCAGATCAATGCCACCTGCTTTTTCAACTTCGTTCTCATATTCTGAACAATATTTTTTGATCTCGTTTTTGGGCCAGTTTCCGTTGGGCAGGTGAACATTGGCGGGATCGATGTCGATATGATTGAAGAGGTGACGATGCATAAAGTTCCAGTAACTCTGGAACGCTTCTTTTTCTATGGGGAAATATTCGTCAAGATTAAAAGTGATCACATTTTTAAAACTCAACCCTTCTTCACGATGCATGCGAACCAGTTCGGCATACAGGTGAATAGGCGTGGAACCGGTAGCCATTCCCAACACCGTTTTTTCACCTTTGCTGCTTTTTTCGCGGATGAGCTTGGCAATTTCTTCTGCAACAAATTTTGAACCTGTTTTGGCATTGGAAAATATTTTTACCGGAACTTTTTCTAGAGAATCAACCATGGTAGAAGACGATTTTAAATTTGTACAAAAATAATGGCTCTTTATATAAATGGGTTAAAATATTGATAACGATGTGTATGGTTAACACAACCGGATTGTGTTAACCTGTATACATGGTATAGTTTTAAAAATTAACACATTGTGCTATTAAACAAATAGTTACATAGGTTAGGAAACAGGGCATATAGTCTAAAAGCTATGTTTCTTTTTTGTTTTCCCTATGTATCTATGTGTTTTAAAAAGATTTGAAATAAAGAATAACAGTTTTCTTAAATACTTTTAAAAGTAACATATACCAGCACATAAATTTCAATAGTACAATGCGTTAAAAATTATTTATTCGCAGGATCCTGGTAAGCCCTGCTGTAGCTCACGCCCCACTGTTTATAGCGTTTGATCTGCGACTGTAATCTTTTTTCAAAATCATCCCAGTTCCGTGTTTCTTTCGGGCTCCATAATACTTCACTCAGGGCAGTCATTCTCGGAAAGATCATGTATTCCAGCTTTGATGGTGTTGCCATGTATTCTGTCCACACATTGGCCTGTGCGCCTAAAACATATTTTTCTTCATCTGCCGCTAATTCTTTAGGTATTGGTTCATAACCGTATACTTTCTGTACAGGCAGGTAGCCACCAATTACCAATGAATCTTCTTTTTTGGACTGTGCATAATCAAAATAAACCCAGCCGGTAGGTGTCATAACCACATTGTGTTTTTGTTTGGCCGCTTCAATACCGCCTTTTTCTCCGCGCCAGCTCATCACTGTAGCATTGGGCGCCAGTCCGCCTTCCAGTATCTCATCCCATCCAATAATCTGACGGCCTTTGCTGTTCAGGTATTTTTCAACACGCTGAATAAAATAACTCTGCAGTCCGTGTTCATCTTTCAGGTTTTTGTCTTTAATGAGTTGCTGACAAAAAGCAGAACGTTTCCAGCTTTCTTTCGGGCATTCATCACCACCTATATGAATAAATTTTCCGGGAAACAGGCTGATCACCTCATCCATTACATCTTCAATAAATTTAAAAGTGTATTCACTCGGACAGAATACATCCGGGTAAATACCCCAGCTTTGCTGAACCTGTTTGCCGGTGCTGTCGCCGCTCCATGTTACACGGGGTGCATGTTTGGTAGGCTCATCAGGAAAACAACTTAGTTGCGGATAGGCTGCAATAGCAGCAGATGCATGGCCGGGTAATTCTATCTCAGGTATAATGGTAATGAAACGGTCATTAGCATATTTTACAATGTCTTTGATCTGTTCCTGTGTATAGTAACCGCCAACTTTGGTGTTATCATTTCCTTTACCCGGGTGATGACCAATAATAGTACCATTTCTGACTGCACCAACCTGTGTAAGTTTTGGATATTTTTTGATCTCAATACGCCAGCCCTGGTCTTCTGTTAAATGCCAGTGAAACGTATTCATCTTATGCAGGGCAATAAAATTGATGAATTTTTTTACATAAGCTTCATCAAAAAAATGTCTGCCAACATCGAGGTGCATACCGCGGTAGGCAAAACGGGGTTTGTCTTCAATAGTAACAAAAGGCAGCGAAAAAGCATGCGCCTTTTCTGTTGGGAATAATTGAATAAGCGATTGTACACCATAAAAAGCACCGGTGGCATTATCTCCGGCAATCTGTACACCCTTGCTGTTGATATACATTTTGTATGCGCCGGGGATGGTGTGATTCATTTTCTCATAGCCAAGTACAATAGCATTTTTGGCGGATGAGCCTTTGGAAATTTTTAATTGAAATCCGTAAAATTTCTGCAGGTAATCATTCAGAAATCCGGCAGATTTTTCCAGTCCCGTTCCTAACAGAACAATAGGTGTATTGGCAGTAACAGTAAAATTACCCGGTTGTGTTTCGAGTTTAGATGGCTTTGGAATGATATTGATTTCCTGGGCCTGAACCGAAACTGTGAAAAGAAAAGAGATGGCAAGCAATTTGGTTTTCATACTTCAGTTGTTGGGGGTTGTTGGTTATTTGATAATAGGCAAAATGAGTTTTGAGGCATTGTGATAAATGCGGATATCTGTTTTTCTGAAATCTGATTTTTTGGCGTGATAGATATCAGTAAATATTTGCGGGTTCCTGTCAACCAGCGGAAACCAACTGCTTTGTACCTGCACCATCAAACGATGTCCTTTTTTGAATGTGTGTGCGATATCAGGTAAGGTATATTTTACCTGTGTTGGCTTATTGGGAACAAATGGCTCAGGCTTTTCAAGACTGTTACGGAATTTACCGCGCATCACTTCTCCACGAACCAGCATCTGGTAACCGCTCATTGGATAATTATTCTTCAATGGTTTGTCGTAAGAAAAATCATCAGGAAAAACATCGATCAGTTTAACTACAAAATCAGCATCAGTTGAGGAAAGGCTTACCAGCAGGTCGGCAACTACGGGGCCGCCAAGTGTAAGGTCTTCTTTTAATACATCTGTCTGGAATACCAATACATCAGGTCTTCTTGCCGCAAAGCGCTGATCATCCAGCATATATTCCTTCGTTCTTTCTAAATGAATGTCTTCTGTATAAGGAACTGGTTTGGCGGGATCGCTGGTGTACCCGGAATAGGCAGGTAACTGTGGCGTTTTATTTTCATGGAAACTTATTGCACCGTTGCTTTGCAGATAGATGGGTTGCATCTGCATATTATCCACCGGCCATTTTGGTAAATATTTCCATTCATTACTGCCACTGAAGAAGATGGTTGCTTCTTTAATATTATCTGCAGAGCCTTTGCCTTTCAGGTAATAATTAAAGAAAGGCAGTTCAATAGTCTGGCCAAACCACTGACTGGTATTGCTGCCAAATTTGATATTGCCGAGATAGCTGCCATCAAACCTGCCCCATTGGCCATGATGCCATGGACCCATTACCAGTTTGTTTGTATTCTTTGTTTTGTTTTCAATGGCTTTGTACAGGTTCCATGCACCGAAGCAGTCTTCTGCATCAAACAATCCGCCAACAACTAGGGTTGCAATAGAAGGAGAGATGTTCTGTACAAAATTTCGGTCGTTTCTTGATTTCCACCAGTTATCATATACGGGGTGAGTCATCAGGTCTTTCCAAAAAGCGATGCTATCGCCCATGATCTTTGTAAGGTCGGGCAAAGAACCATTTCTCAGAAAGAATTCATAGTTATCTTTTACGGGGAAATCAAATCCTTCTGCACCTTTTGTAGTAGGTTGAGGTCTTGGTTTACCGAAGCTTGAATAAAAATCAAACGCATCCATCATCATAAATGCACCGTTATGGTGAAAATCATCGCCGGCAAACCAGTCTGTTACAGGCGCCTGCGGACTAACTGCCAGTAATGATGGGTGATTGCTTAAAGCGGACATGGCTGCATAAAAGCCGGGGTAAGATGTGCCAAATACACCTACTTTGTTATTATTGTTCTCTGTGTTTTTTACCAGCCAGTCAATGGTATCATACGCATCACTTGCTTCATCAATATCTGTATTGGATTTTTTGTTGGGATTATAAGGGCGAACATCAACAAAAGTTCCTTCACTCATCCAGCGTCCGCGTACATCCTGTTGTACATAAATGTAATTCTCTTTCAGAAAATATTTACGCGGATTGTACCAGAAGGGAGCAAATTTTCCTTCTCCATACGGCGAGCAGGAGTAGGGGGTACGGGTAATTAGTACCGGGTGTTTTTCTGTATTGTCTTTAGGAGAATAAATAACAGTAAAAAGCTTTACCCCATCGCGCATGGGGATGTACACTTCTTTCTTTGTGTAATTATTTACGATCCACGCAGAATCTGCGTTTTGAGAAAAAACTGTAAAGGGAAACAGGAGGAGGATAAACCCAACAATGTTTTTCATAAGATAGTTTTAGTACACTGAAAATAAAAAAGATTCCTCTTTTGGGAGGAATCTTTTTCGATTCTTTGCTTAGCTATTCTACTTTGGTAAGCTTGATAATGTTGGTAGGTAAGTGCTGGTCTACCGGTGTGCTTCCCGTATTTACCACTACATCGCCGGAGTTGATAAAGCCTCTTTCTTTAAGGATATCTATCTGGTCGGTGATGATATCATCCAGGCTGTTTTCTTCTGCATAATAAAAGGCACGTACGCCCCAGCTAAGGCTAAGTTGGTTCACTAATTTCTCTTCTTTTGTGAAGATAAACAAAGGAGAGCGTGGGCGGTAGCTGCTGAGCATAAATGCGGTGTAGCCACTTTGCGTCATACCTATTAATGCCTTGGCATCTACATCAGTAGCTATTTTACAGGCGTTGTAACAAATGGCATCGCTATGGAAAGAAGGAGAGTGCGGTTGCGGTTTAAGGTCTTCTTCACGGTCGTAGCGATATTCTTTCTTTTCTACTTCTGCAATGATCTTGCGCATGGTTTGTACCACTAAGGCAGGGTGTTGGCCGGTAGCGGTTTCACCACTAAGCATTACGGCGTCAGCACCTTCCAGTACAGCATTGGCCACATCTGTGATCTCACTTCTGTTTGGTTTTACCCTGTCTATCATACTCTCCATCATTTGTGTTGCCACAATAACGGGTTTGGCACGATGAATACATTTACGGATCAGTTCTTTCTGGATCAAAGGGATCTGCTCAACCGGCAATTCAACACCCAGGTCTCCACGGGCCACCATGATACCATCACTTTCAAGAATAATATCGCGGATATTAACAAGCGCTTCCGGCTTTTCTATTTTAGCAATGATCTTGGTTTTGCTTTTCTTTTCTGTGAGCTTGCTTCTCAGAATCACGATATCGTTTACACTGCGCACAAAGCTTAAAGCTACCCAATCACATTCCTGCGCTATAATAAATTCCAGGTCTGCAAGGTCTTTATCAGTTAATGCCGGTAATGAGATCTTGGTATCGGGCAGGTTGAGTCCTTTTTTAGAAGAAAGAATACCACCTAATGTTACCTGTACTTTTACATCGCCATTCTTTTCTATTCCAACTACTTTCACTTCAATCTTGCCGTCATCAATCATAATGATATTACCCATTACTACATCTCCTGCCAGGTTTGGATAGGAAACATAGATTTTTTCAAGGGTGCCAATACATTTCTCGTTTGTAAGTGTCAGAATGTCCCCGGCTTTTACATCTAATGCATTATTCTGAATCTCACCCACACGGAGTTTAGGCCCCTGCAGATCGGCAAGTATTGAAATATTATAAGGTTCAGTTATATTGATGTTACGGATATGCTCAATAATTCTGAGTTTGTCTTCATGACTGCCGTGAGAAAAGTTTAAACGGAAAACGTTTACACCTGCTTTTACCAGTTCCAGTAATTTGTCATACGTATCGCAAGCCGGGCCAACTGTAGCTACTATTTTAGTGCGGTGATCCAGGTGGGCAACACCGGCTTCTTTATCCATTTCCTTGTGCAGGTATTTATCAAGATTTTTCGACATTTTAGGGGTTTAGTTATTTAATCGTTAGTAATCAGAAAATGCAAATTAACTGGCAAGGATCTTTACAATCTTAAACCAGTCGTCAGGTATTTTTTGTTTTGCTTTCACCGCATTGTCTAATGGGGTATAATGTAATTTATTGTTCAATATACCCACCATTACATTGTGTTTGCCATTCAATAAGCATTCAACTGCATGGTAGCCCATGCGGCTGGCGATGAGCCTGTCTAAACAGCTTGGGGCGCCACCACGCTGAATATGCCCGAGTATACATACCCGCACATCCGCCTGTGGTAGCCTCTGTTTTACAATAGCTGCAATTTCGTTGGCGCCGCCAAATTCATCTCCTTCGGCAACAACGATAAGATTTACTAATTTCTTTCTTTTTTCTTTTTCGGTAAGAGAGGCAACCAGTTCTTCAATATCGGTTTTGGTTTCAGGTATCAAAATGTTTTCGGCACCTGTGGCAATGCCACTGTGAAGGGCAATATAACCTGCATCGCGACCCATAACTTCAACAATGAATAAACGGTCATGTGCATCGGCCGTATCTCTGATCTTATCAATTGCTTCTACCGCTGTATTTACAGCGGTATCAAAACCAATAGTGAAATCACTTCCGGCAATATCCTTGTCAATAGTACCGGGCAAACCGATACATGGGATATCAAATTCATTACTGAATTTTTGGGCGCCTCTGAAACTACCATCACCACCAATGATCACTAAAGAATCAATTCCGTGTTTCTTCAGGTTTTCATACGCTTTTTTACGGCCTTCATGTTCAAAAAATTCTTTACTGCGCGCTGTTTTCAGAATGGTACCGCCACGTTGGATAATATTGGCAACTGAGCGGGAGCTCATCTGGAAAATGTCATCGTCAATCATACCGCTGTATCCCCGCATGATCCCGAAAACTTCCAGTCCATGATACAGACCGGTTCTAACTACAGCCCTTACTGCGGCGTTCATACCCGGTGAGTCTCCCCCGGAAGTAAGTACACCAATTTTTGTTACTTGTTTTGCAGACATTGTAATTTGTAATTCCTCTTTAGTGCGATGAAATATTAACGGCAATCATATCATAAAGCTGTGTGTATCAACTACACGGAGTTCCAAAATTAAGCATTTGAAAGTAAATGCCAAGTTCTGATGTTACATTGTATTTTTCGTACAATTGTAAAATGAACATTTTAGTAACGGGCGCCAATGGTTTTTTAGGTCAGCATTTGTCTGTTTTCCTTGCCAATAACGGGTTTCAGGTTATTGCTGTTTCAAGAGGGGAGCGAAAGATGCCCGAAAAAAAGAATATTATTTTTTGCGATATCGAACTAACTAATGTTAGTAAACTGAAAACTGTTTTTTCAAGCTTCAAACCCGCTGTGGTAGTGCATACAGCCGCAATGAGTAAACCGGACGAATGCCATGCCAACAAAGCGTTATGCCTGCTAAATAATGTAGAGGTTACCCGGCAATTGTTACTATTAGCTGCCGAACACGCTGCTCATTTTATATATGTTTCTACAGATTTTATATTTGGCGAAAACGGGCCGCACACAGAAGATGCTGAAGCAAATCCTTTGAATTTTTATGGAGAAAGTAAATGGATGGCAGAACAAATAGTGAAGAGTAGTGGCCTGAGTTACAACATTATACGTCCGGTATTTATTTATGGAAAGGTATTAACAGGCATGCGGCCAAGTTTTTTGCATTGGGTAAAACAGAACCTGGAACAGGGAAAACAGATAAAAGTGGTCACTGATCAGTTAAGAACCCCAACCTATGTGGAGGATATTTGTAAAGGGATGTATACAATCATTAACAAGCAGCTTCAGGGTATTTACCATCTTGCCGGGAAAGACCTTCTCTCGCCTTTTCAGATGGCGTTAACAGTGGCTGATATACTGAAGCTGGATGCCTCATTGATTGAACCTGTAACAGCAGATACCTTCCCCGAAACTGTTGTACGGGCCAAAAGGTCGGGTTTGCAAATTGAAAAAGCAATAGTGGAACTCAGTTATGCGCCTGTATCATTTGCAGAGGGTGTGGCATTAACTTTTAGTAGTGATTTGGTAACAACAAGTGTTCGGTAACTCGGCAATGAAATGAATTGGCGAATTATTTCAATAAGAGATAAACGAAGGAAAGAAGAACTGATGCACTTTCTCAACTCTCTTTTTCTTTGTTTTTCTCTTATTGCACCCACTCCATTAGAGAAGGGCGGGTTGTTGGACAGGGCTATGTTGAAATTAATTCTTCAGAACAGTGGGGATGCGGTAACCATTATAAAACAAATGCCGGCGTCAGAAATACTTCAGCCATCATACACCGGGCACTGCCTCCGCCGTTTGTTTCAATAGTTGTAATATCTGAGTGGATGATGGGATTGAAATGTTCTAATGCTTCTTTCTGCCTGCTGTTCAGTCTTTGATAGGCCTGTGTAGACATCACCAGGAATTTCTGTCCGCTTTTATTATGCACCTGCAACATATTCCCTGCAAAATGATTCATTTGATCAGGACTGATTTCTATGATCTGTTTTCCTGTTTGCTCAATATTGTGAATCAACTTTTCTTTTTCTGTTTTATCAGAGATGCTATCCACACAGATCACTGCATATTGATCAGCTACACACATCATTACATTGGTATGGTAAATGGGCTGATTATCCAAATCAACGGCAGTAAAGCTTACAGGCCTGTAACCCATTTGATCGCAGAAAGCTTTTAATACCGTTTTATCCGTGCGGGGCGATAAACAGGCATAGGCTATTCTATTTTCCCTGTCAAGCACCATACTTCCGGTACCTTCAAGGAAAGCATTTGCGTCTTCGTGACCGGTGAGGTCTATGATCTGATCTATTTTGAATTTCTGATGTATCTCATCCAGCACATGCTGTTTTCTTTCCAGCCTGCGGTTTGAGGCAAACATAGGGTAGAGTACTACCGTTCCGTTTTCGTGAAAAGAGATCCAGTTATTGGGGAAAATAGAATCAGGTGTGAGGGGGGCTGGTGTGTCGTCAATCACCGTTACATCAATTAAATATTTCTTTAGGGTATCAACAAAAGTTTCAAATTCTATCAAAGCTTTTTGCTGGATATCTCCATTGCTTGATTTTGCCTGGAAACTGTTGTTTACTGCTGTTTCTGCATTAAAATCAAACTTTACGGGTTTGATCATTAACAGGTGTGAAGTGTGTTGCATTTTTTCAGTTTTTGGGTAATACTGATTAGCTTATTGCTGATTACCTGCCAATCGGCTCACGCCACAAGGGCATACTCATACAATGGAAACCACCTCTTGCCCTTGATAATTCGGCAGAAGGCATCAGGATCATTGTATCTCTGATCGAATCTGCTGTTACAGTTCCTTTTTCTAACTGGTCTAACAAATCTTTCACATGAATAATGGTAAAACCAGCATTTCTGAATGCCTCGGTTGTTTTATCATTCCGGTCGTAGCCTAACACCACGCCTTCTTTTAAGGCCAGCAGGTTGCAGGAGTCTGTCCACTGCTCCCGTGCATTGTAAGGGAACTCATTATTTCCAGAAAACAGGATCTTTACTTCATCCGCACATGCGAGATCATTTTTGCTGATATCAACCAGCAGGTCTTCCAGACTTTCAAAAGAAACGGGATTATCCGGATCGTTTCTGTGAAACTGTAATATTTTGATCTTATCTTCTTTTTTGATCTCCAGTATCCGTTCAATGGCATTTTCATCCTCGTGCTTTACTGCTTTTCTCGAGAAATTGCCCAGCATTACCCATACATCTCTTTTTACCTGTGTGAATATGGTATCAATGTGCATATAATCCCTTTTTCTCGGGATCCGTATAATGGTCACTTTCTCCATCAGTTTTTTTTCAAACACAATGTTTGTGATGCGTACCGCAGCCTCGGAAGAAGTTCGTTCACTTACACCAACCAGCAGGTGTTTATCGCTTACTACCATGATATCACCACCTTCCAGTGTAACTTTTCTTTCGTCTTCTTCTTTTGGAATTAAAAAACTGTGGTGCGATTCTGCCAGTTCAATAATGTTATTCCTGTATCCTGCAAACAATGGATGATGAAAGAAGATATACTTTGCCAGCAATGCCTCCCTTGTTCTGGCTTTTTTTGCGGGCTTATTCAGCAGCACATGGTCTTTAATAGTGATGCCGATATCCCTTGTAAAAATAAAATTAGGGATGGGTGCAAATAGTAATTCCGAATTATTGGCAGTACCCGAAATAAATGTTTTTGCCAGTTGAACAGGTGTATATAATTGCAGTTCATTCTGCGTCTGATAAGTACATCCTTCAATGGCACAAACAGAGGCAACTAATTTGGCATGGAGTTCTTTATCCTCCAGTACCTGGGCAAGCAGCCATTGCAATTCAATCACTTTATCAGAACAGAAGAATTCTTTTTTATCGGGCTTATAAAAATTGCGGTTAGCTTCTATTGAATCAATGGCAGCAAGCCTGCTTTTTATTTTGGAAGGATCAAGAAAGTACAGCAGTATTTTGGTATAATAATCATATTCATTTCTGCGGATGGTTTCAAGGTGTACAATATCTTCAAATAGCCAGTCCTGCGCTTTTGAAGGAACCACTTTGCCCAATCCGCTGTCGGGACTATGTACCAGCAAACGTTTTAAAGTGCCTATCTCCGAGGTCACAGATAATTTAGTTTCCATACAATATGTATTGAATGAGAAATTCGTAATGATAAAAACAACCAGCTAAAACGGCGAACTATCGGCCACTCAATGATCGGGCATGGAATTCAATCCACGGTACATCCATGCAAAATGTGCGGTTAAAAATACTATCGTGGAACAATGGTTCATGGTACTGTATGCAAATTACAACTTTCCTTTTAATAGGGGGGCTTCGCAGTTTGGAGTCTGGAGTTTGGAGTTTGGGGTTGATTTATCAACCAAACTCCAGACTCCAAACTCTATCTGAAATCTTGTTGTTTGGCAATCAGAATCTGTCTAATTTTCCTGTATGAATCTGTTGATCACCAATATACATCAGCTTGTAAATGTTCGCAAAGCAACCAAACTGCTTCGCGGAAAAGAACTCGCCGAATTGCCTGTTATCCAAAATGCATTTTTGCAGATTGAGAATGGGTTGATCAAAGAATATGGGGAAATGGGGGCAATGGCGGCAATGGTGAATGGTGAATTGGCAATGAATGCGGAAATACTGGATGCGAAAGGCGCTACTGTCTTACCCTGCTGGTGCGATAGTCATACTCATTTGGTTTTTGCAGGAAGCAGGGAAGAAGAATTTGTTGATAAACTGAAGGGATTAAGCTATGCTGAGATTGCTGCCAAAGGTGGTGGCATACTGAACTCTGCCCAAAAACTGAACGAAACACCTGAAGATGTATTGTTTGATCAGGCCTGGCAACGCTTACAGGAGCTAATACGGCTGGGTACCGGCGCCATCGAGATAAAAAGTGGATATGGGTTAACAGTGGAAGGGGAGTTGAAGATGCTGCGCGTGATCAAACAATTAAAAGAAAAATCACCCATCCCGGTTAAAGCAAGCTTCCTGGGGGCACATACTTACCCACCTGAATTTAAAGAGAATCACCAGGGCTATATTGATCGTATTATCCATGAAATGTTACCGGTGATCACCGCCGGGCAACTGGCCGATTATATTGATGTGTTTTGCGAAGAAGGCTTTTTTAGTCCCGAAGAAACTGAAACCATCTGCCGTGCAGGCATACAATCCGGACTCACCCCAAAAATTCATGCTAATCAATTACATGCTTCCGGCGGAACGCAGGTTGGGGTTAAATTGGGGGCTTTGTCGGTAGATCATTTGGAAACGATGGATGATGATGCCATTCATCGCCTGGCAGCATCAAAAACCATTGGCACCTTATTGCCCGGTGCTGCTTTTTTCCTTCGTATGCCATTCCAGCCTGCCCGGGCCTTGCTGGATGCCGGTTGTGCCATTGCATTGGCGTCTGATTTTAACCCGGGATCATGCCCCAGTGGTAATATGAATCTCATCGTATCCTTAAGCTGCATTCAAATGAAGATGCTCCCTGAAGAAGCCATTAATGCAGCCACTATCAACGGGGCTTATGCAATGGGCTTAGGAGAGGAGTTGGGTAGTATTACACCCGGCAAAAGGGCTAACCTCATTTTTACCAAACCTATCCCATCTCTTGCCTACCTGCCCTATGCTTTTGGATCAAATCTTATTGATAAAGTGATGATTAATGGTGTTGTTATTTAAGTATATTTATGAAGTGAGTTGCTGATTGTATTCAGCACCCTTTATTCTCAGCAAAATACAGCCATATGAGTCATTTTAAATTTTATGACAAACGCGATGTATTATCTCTTACCCGTATCCGTCGTTTTGAAACCAAACTTGGCGAGCGCTTACAGGTTATAGCCGATCCCAATGCGCTGGAAGCATCTTTGCAGCAATCTTCCGCAGCCTTTGTGTTATTGGGTATTCCGGAAGATATTGGCGTAAAAGCCAATATGGGAATAGGAGGAACGGATTCTGCATGGCTGGCTTTTCTGCATTCTTTTCTCAATATCCAGAGCAATGATTTTTTAGAAGGAGGTAACATCTTATTGCTGGGTCATTTTGATTTTTCTGACATTGAAAAACTGATTGAATCCAATGCACATGATTTTGATGAAAGATTAGCGGCTTACCGCCATGCCGTTAATACCATTGATGATGAGGTGGAACAGATGATCCATATCATCACCCAGAATAAAAAAATACCGATTGTGATTGGTGGCGGGCACAATAATTCTTACCCCTGCATTAAAGGCGCTGCCAAAGGATTTTATAAAGCCGGTGTAATACCTATTGCGCAGATCAATGCCATCAACTTAGATGCCCATGCCGATTTCAGGCCGATGGAGGGCCGCCATAGCGGTAATGGTTTTAGCTACGCTGAAGCAGATGGGTACCTGGAAAAATATTTTGTGGTTGGATTGCATGAAAACTATTTGCCACAGAATGTATGGCTTGATATGGTGAACAACCCATTTATTGATTGCATCACCTATGAAGATATTTTCGTTCATGAAAAAAGAACATTTCTGCAGGCAGTGGGTTACGCCACTACATTTACTGATGATACGCTTTGCGGTATTGAGCTCGACCTGGATGTTGTTGAGAATGCATTAAGCAGTGCCTCAAGTCCCGTGGGAATTACAACCAATCATGCCCGGCAATACATCAGTTTTGCAGCGGCCGACAGTAAAACGGCCTATCTCCATATCAGTGAGGGCGCTGTTCAGTTATCTGACGGAAGAATGAATGGCAGTACGGGTAAATTGATCAGCTATTTAGTGAGTGATTTTGTGAAGGCAGTGATGATTAATTAACCGCATGCCCTCTTCTGAGAAGGGTAAACCTTTCCCAATTAGGTATTGCTGTTCCTTTAAATAAAATCCAGAGGGTTTATTGTTAAATTATGAGTCCCAATTTTGTTGGTACATAATTAGGGTATTCCTGTAATTGCCAATTAATAAAATAACCGACGCTCTTTCATTTCGATTTTTACTGATAAAAGATAGGCGGAGTGCCTATTATGATATTATTGCTATGTTCTTCAACCAAAATGGACATT
>Ga0208395_100156_pt1 | contig 30976 bp, 29 predicted proteins | sample LakWasMet61_LOW9_2_FD_183893 | JGI IMG/M metagenome (GOLD analysis project Ga0208395, IMG submission 183893) | Freshwater sediment methanotrophic microbial communities from Lake Washington under simulated oxygen tension - Sediment Metagenome... | ecosystem: Environmental > Aquatic > Freshwater >...
CACACTGTTAGGCCGGATTCAGGTCGGCGAATTTTCAGCCATCGTCGGCATGATCAAACGGGCGCAACGGTCTTACGGACAGGTCTTCACCGTCTCCGGCGTTATTGCGGCATTTAGAAAATCCGCATTGCACGATGTCGGTTACTGGAGCAACGATATGGTCACCGAAGACATCGACATCAGTTGGAAGTTACAGCTGGCCGGTTGGTCGATCTACTTCGAACCGAACGCCTTATGCTGGGTGTTGATGCCGGAAACCCTGCATGGCTTATGGAAGCAACGATCACGCTGGGCTCAGGGCGGAACCGAAGTGTTGCTACGCTATTTTCGCGATCTGTTTCGCTGGTCGTCGCGGGGCATGTGGCTGTTATACGGCGAATGCCTGATCAGCATCTTCTGGGCGTTTTTGATATTACTGCACGTACTTTACGCACCCGTGGCATTGTTTAACGAATCGACCAACGAATCATTGCACGACCTAAGCCCCAGCTGGACCAGCATGTTGCTGAGCCTGACCTGTTTGATACAGTTCGGCGTCAGCCTGTTCATAGATTCGCATTACGAATCCCGCACCGGCGGCGTTGCGCGGTATTATTACTGGATGGTCTGGTACCCGCTCGTGTACTGGCTGATAAACGTCGGCACCACCATTGTCGGTTCGATACGGGCGATAAAAAAGAAACGCGGACAACGTGCGATATGGGTCACCGTGGACAGAGGCTTGCGCGAGAAATGAAAGAATACATTATTAACGCCCCGCAGCTGCAAAGCCTGCAAAAACGGGCAGGGGCTTTATTTGTTTGGGCCGTCTGTTGGGTGATGTGGGTTTATTTGTTGATTCCCTTGGTCACTTTAAGCAGCTGGGTGCTGGGCGATAGAAAGATGATCAACGAAATGCGCTGGTTTGGCGGCTACAAAAGCTTGCTGGAGCTGATGCAGATTTACGTTGTAACTTTGTTGGTAATGGTTGCGCTCTGGTTATGCTGGATAAGTTATCGCAAATTCCGTAGCAGGGCGATGCTTCCGGCAGCTCATAAAATCGTTAACGATACGGAGCTGTGCGCGTTTTATCAAGTGAAAGCCGATGAATTGCAACAGTGCCGGAATGTGTCAATGATTACCGTTTATTTTGACGATCATGGGCATATCGTTCATCTTGATCCGCATATAGATCGGTAGCTTATAATTTTATTGCCTTGTTATTCGTGGCTGATGTGAAGTAAAGCAGACGATTATGTGGTTTATGGCGAAGTGCAGTATATTAGGTAAAACTGCACAAAAAAAAGAACTGGTTACAGCAAAAAACACTTCGGAGAGCGAGCATGAATCCCAAGCAATTAATTATCAAATGCTATGCTGAATGCGAAGGCGGCGTATGGGTGGCCCTATGTTTAGACTTTAATCTTGCAGCGCAAGGCGATTCATTTGAAGATGCCAAGGCCAAGCTGGAAGCGATGATTAAAGAATATGTTTATGATGCTTTGGAGGGCGAAGATAAAATTTACGCAAGCCAGTTATTAAGCAGACGCGCGCCTTTTTCGGCATGGTTTAAATACTATGTTATGAAAATCAAAAATAACATCTTCCATAGCAGCAACCATATATTTGATGAAACAATGCCGCTGAGACCGGCATGAGTGGGGAATTTCCACCGCTGACCTGCAAAGAAATAAAACTAATCTTAACCTATCTCAATTTTACGCCACGCCCGAGAAAAGGCACGTCGCACGAACAATGGGTTAAAGAAGAAAACGGTAGATTATATAAAGTCACTGTTGATTGTCCCAAAGCGCCTTTCTCGCAAACGCTGATCAAGAGCATGGCCGAACAGGCTGGAAAAACCAAGAAAGATTTCTACGTTATTATCAAAAAACTGTAATCCCTCGAGAGTAGGTTTTTTATTGTCGGAATTTCGTCCGGCATTTGGCGGCGGTGAGTCTGGTTTTCGAAGCTCATCATTTTCCGGATATTTAATTTGATGATTGTGGAGGCGTGGTTTGTCTCAATGTTCATATAAGTGGTAGGCAAAGAATTTTTCCAGTCCTTTGTGCGTGAAACTTTTAATCATAAATTAAATTGCAACTTGTCAGGTTACACGGTGCAAGGTGATAACTACAAAAAAGGCCTGTTTTCGTAGGCCATACCCGATATTTGCGGGTTTCGATATGGTGATGGATTCCATGTTTGTCTGCTGCCCTATCACTGGATGCTGGACAACGAGAAGCTGTAACTCGACCTACATTCTCTTATAATTTATTTTTAGTGAAATAAAATGCCGTTTATAACGCGTTTACCAGGAAACAAGAGGTGTCGATATGTCGAAAGAATCCTTTCCACTGTCCAAGGTCTACGGTCTGCTTGAGTCGGGGCCGGTTGTGCTGGTCTCAACCTCCAGGGAGGGCCGGGCGAACATCATGACTATGTCGTGGCACACCATGATGGAGTTTGAACCGCCGCTGGTAGGTTGCGTAATCAGCAATGGGGACTTCACATTCGATAGTTTGAAAGCAAGCAAGGAATGCGTAATCAACATTCCAACGGTGGAACAGTCTAAACAGGTCGTAGACTGCGGGAACTGCTCAGGACGAACGGTTGACAAGTTCAAGGCGTTTGGTCTCACACCAGTGGCCGCTTCGTGCGTCGATGCGCCGCTTATCGACGAATGCTATGCCAATCTTGAATGCAGGGTCGTCGATGAGACGATGGTCGCCAAATACAATCTCTTTATCCTTGAGGTTGTCAAAGCCTGGATTGACCCACGGAAGGAACATCCGCAGACGATTCATCACCTGGGGGAAGGCGCGTTCATGGTCGCCGGTGAGACGATCCATCTGCCTTCCAAAATGAAATAACTACTCCAGCCATTCGATAATGTGGTCTTCCAAATCATCGATTTCAGATTCTTTCATCGCATAGCTGCTGATTGAAACACCGGCGTCCTGAACACTTTCGGCGCTTTTTGATAGCAGGGGATGCCAGGATGGCAGTTCTTCGCCATCGCTCAATAACCGGTAAGCGCAGGTTGCCGGTAGCCAGTTGTATTCGGCAAAGTCGTGCTGTTTTAAGTCCAGGCATTCGGGGACTAATTGGGTGCGTTCGGTATAGCGGGTGCAGCGGCAAGTATCCAGATCGATCAGGTTGCAGACGACGCTGGTAAAGTAGATGTCGCCGGTGTCTTCGTCTTCCAGTTTGTGCAGGCAGCATTTGCCGCAGTTATCGCATAATGACTCCCATTCTTCGGTGGTCATTTCAGATAGTTTTTTAGTTTCCCAAAAGTTCATAGGGTATTGCTCGTTAAAAGATTGATTAATTCACCACAAAGGCACGAAGAGCACGAAGTTTTGCCGGATTTTCTTCGTGAACTTCGTGCCTTCGTGGTGAATTCTTAGATTACTACTCACATCAGTTGTCAAGCAGCTCCCATACCGGCTTGATGCTCTCAGGCAAGGGCGCAAGCTTGCCTAATTCCACCCATGGGTTGGCCGGGTTGTGGAAGTCGGAACCGACTGAGCCGGCCAGCTCAAAGCGCGTTGCGTAACCGGCAACCAGTTTTATTTCGTCGCTGTTATACCGACCCGTTACGACTTCGATGCCTTGGCCACCGGCTTCCTTGAATGCGGCTAACAGCCGTTTCATCCAGCTGGCGGTCAGTTTGTAGCGTAAAGGGTGCGCCAATACCGCAACTCCTCCAGACCCCGTAATCCAGCTTACCGCCAGTTCCATGTCAGACCAGGTTGTAGGGACAAAAGCGGCTTTTCCGGCGCCAAGATAGCGGTCGAAAGCTTCCTGCTGGGTGGATACATGGAATTGCGAAAGCAGGAAGTCGGCGAAATGGGTGCGGGTTATCATACCTGCACCGGCGGCTTTTTTGACGGCCTCCAGCGCGCCGGGAATGCGTTTTTTTTCCAGCTTATCGGCGATTTTTTCGGCGCGTTCGGTACGCATGGTTTGCAGGTTGCGGGTGGCCTCGGCAAGCGGCGGATAGGCTGGATCAATACCCAGTCCGACAATGTGAAAACATTTATTCTGCCAGCTGGTTGACAGCTCTATGCCGGGAATTAATTTGATGCCTGCGGTATCTGCCGCAGCTTGGGCTTCGTTGAGGCCTGAGACGGTATCGTGATCGGTTAAAGCCAGCGAGGTGACGCCGCATTCATGGGCGCGTTGCACGACTGCCGTCGGCGATAATGCGCCGTCGGAAGCGGTAGAATGGCAGTGTAGGTCGTAGTTTTCAGTCATAGGTTTTCTAGGTTAAAGGGGCAAGGTTAAAGGCGGCTTAAGGGCGTTGATTTGTCCTTACACCATTCACCTGTCTCACTGATACTCGCCATAAAGTTTTGCATAAAGGCCGTTTTGGCTGAGTAGGGTTTCATGTTGTCCATGTTCGCAGATTTGGCCTTGTTCAAAAACATAAACATGATCGGCCTGTTTAACGGCGCTCAGGCGGTGGGCGATAATGATGGTGGTGCGGCCTTCTAAAAATTCAGCCATCGCTTGATGCAATTTGTGCTCTGTTTCGCTGTCCAGCGCCGAGGTGGCCTCATCCAGTATGACCACTTTGGGATCGGCGACGATCATTCTGGCAATCGCCATGCGTTGCCGCTGGCCGCCTGAAAGTCTCATGCCCAGCCGACCGATGATGGTGTCCAAGCCTTTGTCCAGATCTTGCACGACATCGTTTAATTGCGCGATAGCCAGTGCATTCCATAATACGGTATCGGTAGCCGGTTTACCCAAGGTCAGATTGGCGCGGATGGTGTCGTTAAACAGGACGGGATGTTGCAGTACGGTGACGACGTTTTCCCTGACCACTTCCAGGCCGATGCGGTCGATGGGGACCTCGTCGAAATAAATCTGGCCGCTGTCGGGTGGATACAGGCCGATCAGGGTTTGGATCAAGGTCGATTTGCCGCCGCCGCTGGCGCCAACCAGGGCAACCTTTTCGCCAGCCTTGATTTTTAACTGGATGCCGTCGAGTATTTTTTCATTCTGGTCTGTCCTGCCCGGCACCCTGCGGGTAAATGCCAATTCGCTCCCGGCGAATTGGTCATCGCCGTAGCTAAAATGCAGATTTTCTACGCGTAAAGAGACGGTTTTCTTATTTAAAAACGGGTTTTCAAGGTGAGGGTAATGCGGTTCCTGTTTCAGCGCATTAAGACGGTTGATGCGGGTCAACGCGGCTTTGGCGGCATAGAAGGCGTATTGGATGCTCAGGATTTCCTGCACCGGCGCCATCATGAACCACAGATAACCGAACACCGCCAGCATTTGCCCGATGCTGAGATCGGAATAAAATACCATCAGCATCGCGCAGGCGCGAAATACGTCAAAGCCGAACAGGAATACCAGAAAACTCAAACGCGTTGCCGCATCGCTTTTCCAGGCGAAAGCGGTCGAAAAATCCTTAACCGACCGGGCCGATTCGATCAGCTGCTGGCAATAATGTTTCTCGCGATTGCTGGCGCGTATTTGATGGATGGCTTCCAGCGTTTCAGTCAAGGATTGCTGGAAAACTTCGTAAGCGGAGTTTTCCCGTGATTTAAGGTCTTTGACGCGAGAGCCGATCACTCGGGTGAAATAAATAACCACGGGATTTAGCAGCAGGATAAATAAACCCAGCTGCCAGTGCATCCATAATAAAATAACCGCTGTGCCGATAATGGTCAGGCCGGATACCAGCAGCTTGCTGACGGTCGTGCCGATAAACGTGTCAATTGTATCAAGGTCTTTGACCAGATGGGTTACCACCGTGCCGGTGCCCAGGCTTTCATATTCGGACATCGAAATGTTTTGCAAATGCCCGATCAGGTTAGTGCGGATGCGGAACACAATATCCTTGGCAATGCAGGAAAATTGCCGGGACTGAATGATGTTGAAAATGATCGCAATAATGCGCAGGACGACGCTGATCAGCAAAATAACGCTGATGTAAAGAATGGGGATTTGCCAACTTACAGGGAACAGCAGGTTGACGGTTTTAATGATAATGCCGGGTTTATGCAATAGCACTTCATCGACCAGCAACGGCATCAGCAACGGCACCGGAACGCTGGCAATGGTTGCCAGAATGGCGATAAAATGAGAGGCAATCAGTTCTTTTTTGTGTTCTAAAGCAATTTGGTAGATAGTGTTCCAACTGTAAGGTTGGGTAGCCTGTTTTGATTGCACGGGATTAGATAGGGATGTTTGTACGAGCGCTTGATTATATCTGTCTGAAACATCTTTAGGAATTTATTTACTGTGAGTGAAATATGAAACGCCTGCGTGGAAAACTGTTGTTGTGTCTGGTGCTTTTTTCCGGTGCAGTACTTGGCAATACTCTGAGCCAGCAAAGAAATGACTTTTTGCAGGCGGAAAAACTGCTTGCGCAGGGCAATAATGCTGCGATCTTGGACATCAGCGCCGCCGCCTTGATCGATTACCCCCTATATCCCTATCTGCAATATCAGTGGCTGAAAGATAATTTACAGCAAGCCGACCGGATTCTGGCTTTTTTAGCAGCCTATAAAGAGACCCGTTATGCCGGATTATTGAGGTCTAAGTGGCTGGATTATCTAGCTAAAAACGAGCGTTGGAACGATTTTATCCGGGATTATGAGGTGACAGACAATACTGCGCTTGAATGCCAGTACAATCTGGCAATCTATAACACGGGCAATCAACAGCAGGCATTAAATGCAGCCAAACGCTTGTGGGTTACCGGGGATTCGCTGCCGGAAGAATGCGATCCGCTGTTGTCGGTATTGATGATGTCGCCCGGCTTTACGCCGGAACTGATTTGGCAGCGATTTGAGTTGGCCTTGAATAAAGATAATGTCTCGGTGGCCGAATACGTGCGCCGTTCGCTGAGTAGTGCAGATCAGAATGTTGCCGATGTATGGTTACGAGTTCACCAAAGTCCTGCGTTAATCGAAAATAGCGGCTTTTTGAGTCCGCAAATGGGGCGGCTTTTCGCCCATGGCGTTGATCGGTTGGCAAAGTCCGATTTGAATCTGGCTGTTAAGCTTTGGGATGACAGAAAACACGCTTTCCAGATAGATGACCAAACCGTCCGGCAGCTGGATCGCAGTCTCGCGATCGGCTTGGCACGCAGCCGAAAACCGGACGCTTATTATCGCCTTAGTCAATTGCCTGTTGTCGATGCGGAAGTCAATGAATGGAAAGTCAGGGCGGCTTTGCTGGAACAAAACTGGCAGCATGTTGCCGAGGCGCTGGCGGGTTTGACGGCTCAGGAACGGCAGGATCCTAAATGGCAATACTGGCTGGCCAGGTCGCTGGATCAAGCCGGAAACTCTTTGCAATCGCAGGATGTCTACACCAAACTCGCTGAAGATCGGAGTTTTTACGGGTTCCTGGCCGCCGATAATGTTCATAAGCCTTATCAGTTTTCCAATAAACCGGTTTTTCTGGCGGAAAATGAACTCGAAAAGCTGGCCAATGAAACTGATTTTAAAGTGGTTCGGGAGCTTAATTTACTGAACAGGGACGCGGAGGCCGAACGGCAATGGTGGTATGCGGTAAAAAAACTGAGCAAGGAGCGGCGCATGATCGCCGCCAAATTGGCTCAGCAATGGCACAAGGATCAAATTGCGATTGCTACGTTGGTTAAAGCCGATTATTGGGACGATCTGGCGTTGCGATTTCCCGTTTATTATTCGAGTCAGGTTCATAATAACGCCTACTTGCATAATCTCGATCCGGCCATTGTTTTCGGCCTGATTCGGCAGGAAAGCATCTTCAATAAGGATGCGGAGTCAGCCGTTGGCGCGCGCGGCTTAATGCAGGTTATGCCCAGGACGGGGATGCAGATAGCGCGAGACTTGAAGGAAAAATGGCAGTCGGACAACAGTCTGTTTAATCCTGATGTTAATGTCAGGTACGGCGCTTTTTATTATAAGCAGCTGCTAAAACAGTTTCATGGGCACTTTGCGTTGGCAATTGCCGCTTATAATGCGGGGTCCGGGCGGGTGTCAAAATGGTTGCCGAGTGTTGCGTCCATGCCGGCAGATATTTGGATAGAAACTATCCCGTTTAAAGAAACCAGGAAATATGTCACTTCGGTGCTTTCTTACGCCATTATTTATCAGCAACTCATACTCGGTAATTGTTCCATGCATGACTCTACCTCTTGCATCCCTGCAGTCGAAAAAAAGGGCTTGAAGATGAAGGAATTGATGCTTGATGTATTGCCCGGCTAAAATTTGAGCTGATTTTTTTTGATGGCTGTTAGATAATGCACAGTTTAGAATAATAATAATTACGTTAAGGTATATAAAGAGTATGGGGAAACAGCACAGTTTTACGCGCGAAGAATTGTTGAAGTCCGGCAGGGGAGAACTGTACGGGCCGAAAAATGCGCAATTGCCTCTACCGAATATGTTAATGATGGATCGTATTACCCTTATTACCGATGAAGGTGGTGCATACGGAAAGGGCGAAATCATTGCTGAGCTGGATATAACGCCGGATTTATGGTTTTTTGACTGTCATTTTCAGGGCGATCCTGTAATGCCCGGTTGTTTGGGGCTGGACGCGATGTGGCAGTTGGTCGGTTTCTTTTTGTGCTGGATGGGCGGTCCCGGTAAAGGACGTGCTTTGGGTGTGGGTGAAGTTAAATTTACCGGACAAGTGTTGCCTACTGCCAAAAAAGTGACTTATCGGGTCAATTTAAAAAGAGTAATTATGCGGAAGTTGGTTATGGGTATCGCTGACGCCACCATGGAAGTCGATGGCAAAGTGATATACGAGGCTACCGATTTGCGGGTTGGTTTATTTACTTCCACCGAAGATTTTTAGAGGCGTTAACAATGAAAAGAGTCGTAGTAACCGGTTTAGGCATTGTTTCCAGCATAGGGAATAATCGAACAGAGGTTGTCGATTCCCTAAAGGAAGGCCGTTCAGGAATCGCTTTTGCAGACGTTTATCAGGAAATGGGTTTCCGTAGTCATGTACACGGGCCTATCAATATAGATTTAGACGCATTTATCGATCGTAAAATAAAACGTTTTATGGGCGATGGCGCTGCGTTCAACTATATTGCCATGCAGCAGGCGATTGATGATTCAGGCTTGGACGAATCTGATGTATCAAATTTCAGAACCGGGCTGGTAATGGGTTCCGGCGGGCCTTCAACTTCGAATATTGTTGAAGCGGCTGATATTTTACGCGAAAAAGGCATCAAAAAAGTGGGGCCGTATATGGTGCCCAGAAGCATGTCCAGCACCAATACTGCATGTCTTGCGACACCTTATAAAATTAAAGGCGTCAATTACACGATCAGTTCGGCGTGCGCGACCAGCGCTCACTGTATCGGTCATGCGATGGAATTGATCCAGATGGGCAAGCAGGATGTGGTGTTTGCCGGTGGCGGTGAAGAAGTGCATTGGACCATGTCGGTGTTATTTGACGCGATGGGCGCGTTGTCTTCCAAATACAATGATACGCCGACTACAGCTTCAAGGCCTTATGATGAAACCCGTGATGGATTCGTTATCTCCGGTGGCGGCGGTGTGTTGGTGATCGAAGAATTGGAACATGCCAAAGCCCGTGGCGCGAAAATTTATGCGGAACTGACCGGGTATGGCGCTACCTCCGACGGTTACGATATGGTTCAACCCTCAGGCGAAGGCGCTGTACGTTGTATGCAGCAGGCGATGGCGACGATCGGCGGTAGCAAAATTGATTATATCAATGCCCACGGCACCAGTACGCCGGTTGGTGATACCAAAGAACTTGAAGCCTTGCGCAACGTGTTCGGCCAGGGTAACGTGCCATTAGTCAGCTCCACAAAATCGCTGACAGGTCACGCATTGGGCGCGGCAGGTGTTAATGAGGCGATTTATTCGTTGTTAATGATGGAAGAAAACTTCCTCAGCGCATCGGCCAATATCACCCAGCTTGATCCGGGCGCAGCAGGCATTCCGATCGTGCGTGAACGTAAAGACAACATTACGTTGAATACCATTATGTCGAACAGCTTCGGTTTCGGCGGCACCAACGCTACACTGATCTTTCAGCGTTACAACGGCTAACGAAATCTTTTATTCACCACGAACGACTGCATGGATGCAGGAGGTAGAGCAATGCAGGAGCAATTGCCGAGACACGAAGAGCACGAAGTTTTATTTCTTCGTGTTCTTTGTGTCTTCGTGGTGATAGGCTTTTATCCTTTTCTCTCAAATACTTCATATCTCTGACCATGTCAGATCCAAACCAAAAATCCAGAATCCAGTTTAATAAACTACAAAAACATTTGCGACACACGGTTGGCGATGCGATTGCCGACTACAACATGATCGAAAATGGCGACAAGGTCATGGTGTGCTTATCCGGCGGCAAGGATTCATTCACCCTGCTGGACATCCTGATGCACTTGCAAAAAACCGCACCGGTTGAGTTTGAATTGATCGCGGTCAATCTGGACCAGAAGCAGCCCGGTTTTCCCGAACACGTCTTGCCGGAATATCTGGCATCGCTGGATGTGCCGTATCATATTATCGAAAAAGATACCTACAGCGTGGTCAAGCGGGTTATCCCCGAGGGCAATACCACCTGCGGCCTGTGTTCACGCTTGCGCCGCGGCACCTTATACGGTTATGCCGAAGCCAATAATATTACCAAAATAGCCTTGGGCCATCATCGCGACGACATTCTTGAAACTTTTTTCCTGAATATTTTTTACGGCGGTAAATTAAAAGCGATGCCGCCCAAGTTGTTAAGCGACGATAAGAAAAATATTATCATCCGGCCCTTGGCGTACACCCGTGAAAAAGACATTGAACGTCTGGCCGCATTTAAAAACTACCCGATTATTCCCTGCAACTTGTGCGGCTCTCAGGAAAACCTGCAACGCCAGGCCATGAAAGTCATGCTAAAAACTTGGGATAAACAGTTTCCGGGACGCTTGGAAACCATTTTTACCAGTCTGAAAAATGTCGCGCCTTCGCAGTTGGCCGATACGCAGTTATTCGATTTTGCCGGGTTAACGCGGAGCCGGCAAGCTGAAGAGCAGGTTATGACATTTAATGCCGGTTTGGATGTGTTGGCGCAATAACAGCATCGTCCTTTTTACCGATTTTGGGCCGTCAGGTCCTTATGTCGGGCAAATGGAATCGGTGTTATTGCAGGCCGCGCCGAATGTGCCTGTTATCAATTTACTGAGCAATGCACCGACAGCCGATCCTCGATTGAGTTCCTATTTATTGGCCGCATTGCGGCACGGTTTTCCTGTAAACAGTATTTTTCTGGCCGTGGTTGATCCAGGTGTCGGCGGTACACGCAGAGCCGTTGTTTTACAGGCTGACGGACAAACGTTTGTCGGGCCGGATAACGGCTTGTTGAATACCGTCGCCGTTCAAGCTCAAAATGCGCAATGGTCGGAAATTACCTGGAGACCGGAACAGTGCTCGATGAGCTTTCACGGCAGGGATCTGTTCGCCCCTATTGCTGCAAAGCTGGCCATCAATGCGGCAGATGATTTATTACAGCCATTTGACCGGAATGATTTAAGCGATTGGCCTCAAGATTTGGCGGAAGTGATTTATTTCGATTATTACGGCAATGCGATGACCGGCTTGCGGTATCACGAAGGATTAGTCGGCAAGATTTTAAATATTCACGATATTGCGATTAAACAGGCCGATACTTTCGGCGCTGTCGAAGAGCAACAGGCTTTCTGGTATAAAAACTCCAGTGGTCTGGTCGAAATTGCGGTCAATAAAGGCCGTGCAGAACAGCAGCTGGGCCTGAAATTGGGAATGGAAATCGGTTTTTAGTCGATTGAGAGCTAAAGTCGTTGTCCCAATGGCCTTAAGCCGGCAACTTGGGATGAACAGCCCTCGCTTATAGTTTATAATCACCCTCTGTTTAAAGTTTTTATCGACCGGCGTTCATACGTGCGTTTGGTCTTGACTGTCATTGGTTAAATACACCTCATGCAAGAAATAAATCCGATCAAAAACAAAATAGCCGACTTAAAAAGCCGTGGCGATGCCCTTAGGAGGTATCTTTGACTTTGACGTCAAGAGCGAGCGTTTAGTCGAAGTTTTAAGAGAGCTGGAAAACCCGAAAATTTGGGATAACCCGGAAGAAGCGCAGGCCTTGGGCAAAGAGCGCGGCCAGCTGGAAGTCATCGTTAACACTATTAATGACCTGGAACGCGGCCTTAGCGACGCTGAAGAACTGCTGCTGATGGCGGTTGAAGAAGACGATGAAGAAACGGTTGAAACCGTCGTTGATGATCTGGAGCACTTTGAAAAAAGAGTCGCGGACTTGGAGTTCCGCCGCATGTTCTCCGGGCAAATGGATGCCAATAACGCTTTTTTGGACATACAGTCCGGCTCCGGCGGTACCGAGGCCCAGGATTGGGCGTCAATCATCGAGCGCATGTACTTGCGCTGGGGCGAACAGAAAGGTTTTAAAACCGAATTGATTGAAGAATCGCAAGGCGATGTGGCTGGCATTAAAAGCGCCACCATCAAGTTTGAAGGCGAATATGCGTTCGGCTGGCTGCGCACCGAAACCGGCGTGCATCGCTTGGTCAGAAAATCGCCGTTCGATTCGGGCAATCGCCGCCACACCTCGTTTGCGTCGGTGTTCGTATCGCCGGAAATCGACGACGATATAGACATCGACATCAATCCCGCCGATATACGTGTCGATGTCTACCGTGCCAGCGGCGCGGGCGGCCAGCATATCAACAAAACCGAATCGGCCGTGCGTATGACCCACAACCCGACCGGCATCGTCGTGCAATGCCAGAGCGACCGATCACAACATAAAAACCGCGACACCGCGATGAAGCAATTGAAAGCCAAATTGTACGAGCTGGAAATGCGGAAACGTAGCGAAACGGCTCAGGCCTTGGAAGATACCAAGTCGGATATCGGCTGGGGCAGCCAGATTCGTTCCTATGTGTTGGATCAGTCGCGGATCAAGGATTTGCGCACCAATGTAGAAACAGGCAACACCCAAGCGGTTCTGGATGGCGACCTGGATCAGTTTATCGAAGCCAGCCTGAAGAGCGGCTTGTAAAGTTTATTAAAACAAAAGAGTTAATAAAAAATGTCAGAAATCGAGCACGACGAACAAGAACAAATCAGACAACGCCGCAGCAAATTAAACGAGTTGCGCGAAAATGGCGGCATTGCTTTCCCTACCGATTTTCGCCGTAATGTGGTTGCAGGTGAACTGTTGGCCGAATACGGAGAAAAATCCAAGGAAGAGCTTGAAGCGGAACCGTTGCGGGTAAAGCTGGCCGGGCGCATGATGACCCGTCGGGTTATGGGTAAAGCCAGTTTCTGCCATATTCAAGACATGTCCGGCCAAATACAGCTTTATGTGACTCGTGATGCGCTGCCCGAAAGCTTTTACAACGAGCAGTTTAAAAAGTGGGATATTGGCGATATCGTCGGCGCGGAAGGCGTACTGTTTAAAACCCAGACCGGCGAACTCAGTGTCAAGATCGATGATATTCGCCTGCTGACCAAAGCCTTGCGCCCGTTGCCTGAAAAATTCCACGGCATTGCCGATCAGGAAATCAAATATCGCCAGCGTTATCTCGATTTGATTATGAGCGAGCAATCGCGCAATACCTTTTTGGTCCGTTCCAAAGTGGTCGCTTATATTCGTCAATTCCTGATTGAACGCGATTTCCTGGAAGTTGAAACGCCGATGATGCAGATGATCCCCGGCGGGGCAACGGCGCGTCCTTTTACCACCTTTCATAATGCGTTGGACATGGAGTTATATCTGCGTATCGCACCGGAACTGTATTTAAAACGTCTGGTGGTCGGCGGTTTTGAACGGGTGTTTGAAATTAACCGCAACTTCCGCAATGAAGGATTATCGACGCGTCATAATCCCGAGTTCACCATGCTGGAGTTTTATCAGGCTTACGCGGAATATCATGATTTAATGGATTTAACTGAAGCCATGTTGCGCGGTGTCGCGGTTGAAGTATTAGGGCAAACGGAGATTACTTATCAAGGCGAGCAATACGATTTCGGCAAGCCGTTTGACCGCATGACCGTGTTTGATTCGATTTTGCACTTTAATCCGGAGTTAACGGCGGAAAATATCGCGACGCGTGAAGCGGCCGTTGAAGTGGCTAAAAATCTGCATATTCCGGTCAAGGACGGCTACGGTTTGGGCAAAATCCAAATCGAGATATTTGAAAAAACCGTGGAAAGCCGGTTGATGAATCCGACTTTTATTACCGCTTATCCGGTTGAAGTTTCACCGCTGGCAAGGCGCAATGATGATAATCCGCATGTCACGGATCGCTTTGAGTTTTTTGTCGGCGGTCGGGAAATCGCCAACGGCTTCACCGAATTGAACGATGCCGAAGATCAGGCTGCGCGTTTCCAAAAACAGGTCGAAGAAAAAGAAGCCGGTGATGATGAAGCGATGCACTTTGATGCCGATTATATCGTCGCACTGGAACACGGCATGCCGCCAACGGCAGGCGAGGGCATAGGTATCGACCGTCTGGTCATGCTGTTTGCCGATGCGCCGTCAATACGCGATGTGCTGCTGTTTCCGCACATGAGGCCTAAGGGTTAATGAACTGATTAATTCACCACGAAGGCACGAAGAGCACGAAGAAAAAATATAAACTTCGTGTACTTCGTGCCTCGGCAACCGCTAAGTTACATGGATGTAATGAATGCAGAAAATGCAGGAGCATTTTTCTGCCCTGCGTCGCCTAAAGCGCCTACTTTTGGTGCTCTACCTCCTGCATCCATGCAGTCGTTCGTGGTGCATCTTTATGATTTCAGTTAAAAATTGTCCTTCAATCGCCTGACTTCTGCAAAAACCTCCACCGGCTTTTTGTTCACCATCTTAATAGTTTCCTGCAACGCTAAACTGTCTTCCCTGAAAAACGGATTGGTCGCCAGTTCCTGCTCTATCGTCGACGGCACAGTCGGCAAGCGGTTTGCCCTCAGCTGATTGATGACATCCATTCTTTGCTGTAACTGCCGGTTATCAGGCTCTACCGTTAAAGCAAACCGGCCATTGGCTTGGGTGTATTCATGAGCGCAATAGATTCGGGTTGATGTGGGCAACGCCTTTAATTTCTGTAACGAATGCCACACCTGTTCTGCAGTGCCTTCAAACAGTCGGCCGCAGCCCATTACAAACAACGTGTCCCCGCAAAATAGCGTGTTGTCGTCAGTAAAGTGATACACAACATGGCCGCTGGTGTGGCCGGGAGTCGAGATGACTCTGGCTGAATGCTTGCCGAGCGTTATCACATCGCCGTCAACAACGCCGCGATCAATGCCGGGAATTCGATTTTGATCTGAAAGGGGTGCAATAATGGAGCAGCCGGTTTGTTGTTTCAGCTCCAGATTGCCGCCGACATGATCTGCATGGTGATGGGTATTCAGGATGGTGGTTAGCCGCCAGCCTTTTTGATCCAGAATATCCAGAACCGGCTGGGCAACAGCGGGATCTACAGCAGCGGTTTCACCCGATACAGGGTCGTGAATCAGATAAATGTAGTTGTCGTTTAAGACGGGGAGTGTCAGGATGGTTAGCATGATTTTAATTTTAGTAGGGTGCGCATCGCGCACCTTTATTGAGATTGAAGAAATGGTACGCGATGCTGTCGAGTTTGATCAAGGTTTTGGTGGTGTATATAAAAGGTTGCTACCAATAATGTATTTCTATGGCATCATATTTAATGGATTGTTGGTGTAGCTTTATACATCTGCGATTGAAAATTAATATACACCTAAAAAGGTGTCTACTTTACATTAGAATTTTTTTGAGAATAGCATGCGCTCTGGGGCTTTACTAAAAGTTAGCTTTAATGAAAAAGATGAAGTGAAAGCACTTGGTGCTCGATGGCATCCTATGCTTAAGAAATGGTTTGTACCCGAAGAGGGAGACTTATCAATTTTCAATAAATGGTTACCTGAACGATGTGGGGGAGGTTCAGTTCTCGCCTTCACGCCGATTTATCTCGTCAGGTCAACAGACACTTGTCAGCGGTGTGGAAAGAAAATAGTCGTTTTCTGCCTAGCATCAGATGGGTTTGTAGCCGATGGCTGTTTTCACGAAAACTTCTTCGTGACGTATAGCTATCTAGCAAATATTCCCGAAATCCTGAATCAATATTTTCGAGAAAACTGCCCCTCATATCGCATTGACTATTCAAAAACTATCAATGACAGCTATTGCATGAACCATTGCTCTTGTGGTGCTAAACGTGGCGACTTCTATCTGCATAACGAACCTAGTGGTGGCTTTTTTCCAATGAGTCAAGCACAAGCTAAAGAAATCGTTCTCACAAAAATTCACTTTCTAAATTCATACCAATTCGAGCTAAATGCTGGCCCATGTCAGCAATACCCGAACCCTATTCATCAATTTGCGCAGAGATGCTAAGTTCTAACCCTGCGCAAGCAAGACGGGGCAAAAGCGCGCTGACCCCTGTTAGCTTTAACCTTGTGTATGAAGTGACGAGATGCGCTAGAATTGCGTCGTAAAATTCTGAGCATGAACACAAACTTTTTACAGCAAGCAAGTGTGCTCAATATTGACGAGCAGATTGAACTGGTTGAGGCTATATGGGGAACGGCATCGTTAGCCGTGGTGCCGCACCATCGTTGACAAAAGCACAAAAAACGGAACTTGATCGTCGCCTCGCAGACCATCTGGCGAATTCAAACGATGTGGATTCTTGGGGCGAGGTAAAATCGGCTGCCGAAAACTCTATCTTTAGGGTTAACAAAGAAAACTTGGAGAAATTATATGAAATTTAATGTGACAATCGATCGTGACGAGGATGGTATTTGGGTTGTCGAATGCCCGTCCATTCCCGGTTGTGTCAGTCAAGGCGAGACTAAGGATGAGGCGTTAGAAAACATTCAGGATGCAATATACCAGTGCCTCCAGGTTCGCGCTGAGCGTGGATTGCCTTTGACTATTGAGACTCGGCAAATCGAGGTCGCAGCATAATGCCGCCTTCGCTACCTGTTCTAAGGGGACGCGAACTTGTTCTCGTGTTCGAGTCATTGGGATGGCGGGTTGCGCGGCAAAGTGGAAGTCATATCATCATGGTCAAAGAAGGAGAAACAATCACTTTGTCCATTCCCGATCATCGGGAGGTCGCAAAGGGTACACTTCGAAGCCTAATTCGCATGGCGGGTTTGACAGTAGCCGAGTTTATGGCTGCGCTGTAGGTTCGATAGGCGTTAGCCGAGTTTGTTCTCGTCTCCCTTGGCATTTCGGCATCCGGTGATAGAGCAAAGCCGAGATCCGTTGACATATATGTTGGGCATAAACAGCATGCCCAACAGGTTCTATTCTTCGTGAACTTCGTGTCTTCGTGGTAAAAAAACTACATTTCTAAGCGCAAAACTTTTCAACCTTAGCAAGAATCCCCTGTATATCCAGGCCGCACAACGCCAGCAATTCTTCTCTTGTTCCTTGCTCGACAAAACTGTCCGGCAGGCCGATATTCAGCACCGGCATCAGGATTTGTTGCGCTTGCAGGAAGTCGTTGACGGCGCTGCCTGCACCGCCGGCGAGTACGTTTTCTTCGACGGTGATCAGCACTTCATGACTCTTGGCTAACTCAAGCACCAGCTCGGTATCGATAGGTTTGACGAAACGCATGTTGACTACGGTTGCGCCCAGCTGTTTGCCGGCTTCCATAGCTGGAGTTACCATGCTGCCCCAGGCCAGAATGGCAAGGCGGCTGCCTTGGTGACGAACTTCGGCCTTTCCCAACGGCAATGCGGTCATGGTCTTGTCGACCGCAACGCCGGGACCTTTGCCGCGTGGGTAACGCACGGATGCCGGACCTTCATGCATAAAGCCGGTATAGAGCATTTGCCGGCATTCGTTTTCATCGGCAGGCGCCATGACCAGCATGTTGGGGATACAACGCATATAGCTGTAATCGAAACTACCGGCATGGGTCGGGCCGTCAGGGCCGACTAAACCGGCGCGATCCAGCGCAAACAACACATCCAGATTCTGGATGGCGACATCATGAATCATCTGGTCGTAAGCCCGTTGCAAGAACGTCGAATAAATAGCCACTACCGGTTTTGCGCCTTGGCAAGCCTGTCCTGCGGCCAGCGTCACCGCGTGTTGTTCGGCAATGGCAACATCGAAATAACGTCTTGGGTAACACTGCGAAAATTTGACCAGTCCCGAACCTTCGCGCATAGCGGGAGTAATGCCCAATAAGCGCTCGTCTTTTGCCGCCATATCGCAGAGCCACTCGCCGAACACTTCGGTGTAAGTCGGGTGCGGGGAGGGCGCGGATTTGGGCAGGCAATCTTTGCTGGGGTCGAAAGCCGGTACGCCGTGATAGGCCAACGGATCTTTTTCGGCAGGCGGGTAACCTTTGCCTTTTTGGGTGACGATATGCAAAAAACGCGGTCCGGTAATATGCTTCAGGTTTTCCAGCGTCGAAACCAGCATGTCTATGTCATGCCCGTCAATCGGGCCGATATAATTAAAGCCCAGCTCCTCAAACAAGGTGCCCGGCACTACCATGCCTTTCATGTGCTCTTCGGTGCGGCGTGCCAGTTCCCAGACGCTGGGCATGCTGCTTAAGGCCTTTTTACTGCCTTCGCGCATCGACGAATAAAATTTGCTGGACAAAATCTTGGTCAGGTAATTATTCATCGCGCCGACCGGCGGCGAGATCGACATGTCGTTATCGTTCAAAATTACCAGCAGGTTGGCATCCAGAGCGCCCGCATGATTCATTGCTTCAAACGCCATGCCGCCGGTGATGCTGCCGTCGCCGATAATCGCGACCATTTTCTTGTCTTCGCCTTTTAGCTCCGAGGCAATCGCCATGCCTAAGGCCGCGCTGATCGAGGTGCTGGAATGGCCGACGCCGAAAGCGTCGTATTCGCTCTCCGCCCGATTAGGAAACGCCGATACGCCGTCCTTGGTGCGGATGGTGGTCATCCGGTCCTTGCGCCCGGTCAGAATCTTGTGCGGATAAGCCTGATGGCCGACATCCCAGACCAGCTGGTCAGATGGCGTGTCGAACACGTAATGCAAGGCTATCGTTAACTCAACCGTACCTAAACCTGCGGAAAAGTGACCGCCGGAAATACTCACGGTATGGGTTAAGAAATCGCGTAGTTCTTTTGCCAAAGGTTTAAGCTGGCTTTTGGACAGTTTGCGTACATCGGCCGGTGTGTTGATATCTTTGAGCAGGGGGTAGTTATGTATTGTATTCATATTAGTAAAGGGGTTCTCGATAGAACATCAGGATGATGCCAATCTGAAACAGGGCGGCAACAGAAATAAAACCGGCAATATCCTTGCCCGGTCTGTCTAATTTCAATTCCAGCCAGCGACCGCATGCCAGAATGAGAGAGAAAATCCCCATTGTGGTGTGGCCGACCTGGATAAGGAAAGCACTTTTGGCTTGAAAGCCGACATGTGAGTGGGTGAGCAGCATTAAACCGCCAAAAGCTGCCAGCAACGGAAAAACAAAAGGGAGTTTGCTGTGCGGATTTTTGGTTATCCGGGCGCTGAGTTCCATAATGCCGAGTACGAATACCAGTAAGGTTGCAATCCGGTGCTGTAACACCTCGCCGTTATTAAAAGTACTTTCCCAGAAGCCTATCGGCCCCAAGGGCCAGGTTTCTGCATCGCTACGGAAAAACAGGAAGATGCCCAGTCCGACGAAACCCAACGGCCAGTATTTGCAGTATTCAAAGCCGGGCTTTTTTACATAAGACAGCATCGCAAAGAAGCTCATCAGCGTCAGGAAAATACCGGCAATGTTGTGGTTGTAGTTCGACCATTCGGTTGCCGCCAGGGAGGGCACTTGGCCGACAATGGCAACACGTCCCGGCTCGCCCGCAATCAAATCCGTATGCGTTGGGGAGCTTGTTTGGGGAATTTGCGGGTTAAAGGTGTTCAGGACTTCCTGCCAACTTGCCGTCAGGTTTGAAATATCAATAGCCGGGGGCTGGGAGGCCAAGCTGGCGGCAGTAAACAACAAGGTGACCAAAACAAAGGTTTCCGCTTCAATGTAATAAGGGACGCGGTTATTTAATGCGTGGTTATTGCCGAAAAACCCGAATGCCACTACTGCGGATTTATTTAACCAGGCAAAGCCCAGGGCGATGCTCATTAAGGTAACTTTTACCATCAATAAATTGCCGTAGCCGGTACCGATCAGGCCGTTCCAGGTATCAATGTATTGCAGTGCAATAGGCAGGCCCGAGATCAGGATCATCGCAACCGAGGCTATGCCGAACGTAGAGAAACGCTTAAGCAATAAAGGCCATAATCCGGCACTAATCTCGTTGCTGCTGCGTAACAGCCAAATATTGACCAGCTGAAAAACACCGCCGATCCAGGCCGCTGCGGCGAGCTGATGGATGACCGTCAGCGACATTAATACAAACTGATTTTCAAAACGCCCCGCGCCATGTACCAGCCAGGCGCCTGAAATAATCATCGGCAAGGCGACAATGCCGGCGGTTATCCAGTGCTGCTTTGAAAAAGGATTTTTGCTGAGATAGTGATAACAGTAACCCGCCAAAACCACAGTCAGTATCGTGCGTACTATGCCGCCTATGAATTGCGTGGTTTCGGCGAATTCGGGAAACGGCCATCGCTCAAGTACGGCGGTCATTAACCATACCTTGAGAATGATTTTGAAAAGTTGAGCGGCAGCCAGCCAAAAACCGCCTTTATAAAGAAGGGTAATGGTTTTTTGCAGTAATGCCGCCGAGTACCCGTCTTGATAATGCCACGGACGTAAGACAAAAAGTCCCCAGAACAGGCTGCCGATTGCTAATGAATAACAAATCAGGTCAAACCCGCCAATAAGGGAATCGAGAAAATCAGCTATACCGGCCATTGCTAACCCCTATTTGGAAACGGAAAAGTGAATAACATCTTCTGTTAAATGACCGTCAGCAGCGAAGACTTTAAATCTGAGGGCATAATCACCGGCCTCCAATGGCGGAATATGGACAATAATCTGGCCTTGTTTGTTGCCATTGACGGCTTGTAATAACTGATGTTTATCGCCTTTACTGACCAGGAAAATTTGCGACAGGCCAAGTTCAATCTGGGAATTAAACCTTAGTTCGACTTTGGCCGGGTCGTTGACATGAATGGGCGTTATTTTTAGTGAATAATCGGTTATTACCGCATGAGCGGCGACCCAATGTGACTGGCACAAAGTTAAAAATAATAAACACATTAAAATGTTTTTCTTCATTGCGTCCCCTTGCTTAATTATTTTTTGCCTTTCAGGGCATGACCGGCCAGATTCTTGCCTAAATCCCAGATGGAACCGGGAATTTGATGGGTATCGGCTATGGCTTTATCGAATGAATTGACTATATTGTCGCGGTCTTTTTGCGTTAAATTTAAGGGAGGCAATAATTTGACCACGTTCATGCCGTGCCCTGCAACCTGCGTTAATATGTGGTGTTCTTTAAATAATGGAATAGTGATCATTTGACAGAATAAGCCTTTATTGGCCGCTTCCAGCATCGCCCAGGCGGCTTTGAGCTTCAGGCTTTTGGGTGATTGGAATTCAATCGCGATCATCATGCCTTTACCGCGCGCTTCTTTCAGGAATTCATATTTCCCGGCCATGGCGTTCAGGCTGTCGATGATGTCGGTGCCGACTTTCATGCTGTTTTCTACCAGTTTTTCGTCTTCCATAACGTGCAGCGTGGCAAGGCCGGCAGCCATTGCCATGTTGTTTTTGGAGAAGGTCGATCCATGTACGATGGCTCGATCCATGCGGTTATAAACGGTATCCATGATTTTTTGGGTCATCGCGACACCGCCGACCGGGACAAAGCCGCCTGACAGGGCTTTAGCCATGCAAATCATGTCTGGTTTAACGTTCCAGTGGTCGATGGCCCAGAATTTTCCGGTGCGTCCCAAGCCTGTCTGAACTTCATCGGCGACAAACAAGGTGCCGTATTTTTTGCACAAGCGTTCGACTTCCGGCAGATAATTATCATCCGGTACATTGACGCCTTTACCTTGGATAGGTTCGACGACGAAAGCGGCAACATCTTTGTTGCTTAAGGCTTTTTCCAATGCGGCAAGATCGTTGAACGGAACGGAACTGCAACCGGGCAGCAGCGGGCCGAAACCTTCGCGGAAAATGTCTTCGCCGTTTAATGACAGCGAGCCCATGGTCAGGCCATGATAGCCGTGTTCGCAGAAGACGATTTTTTCACGCTTGGTGGTATAGCGGGCAAATTTGATCGCCGCTTCCACGGATTCGGTGCCGGAATTGCAAAAGAACATCTTGTTCAGGTTGTCCGGTGTGGTTTTCAGGATTTCCTGCGCCAGCAATCCGCTGAGTACGGACACATCCATTTGTACCAGATTGGGCAGTTCCAGTGTTAAGGTCTCGGTCAATGCGCTGATGACGGTCGGGTGGTTGCGGCCGATCGCAAATACGCCGAAACCGCTGAGCAAGTCCAGATATTCCGTGCCTTCCTGGTCGTAGAGATATTGTCCGACAGCTCTTTTGTAATGGCGGTCATAGCCTATGGTCTTTAACACTCTGACCATTTGATTGTTTAAATGTTGTTCGTGCAGATCAAATTTATCAGTACTGTGTTGAGAAAAAAGTTCGGCGATGCTGAATGACATTAGATACCTCAAAAAATTAAATTCTTTTGCCGCTGAAAGCAGGCAGGACTATTAAAGAACACATCACTGTGAAAGTAAGGCCTATGGCCAATACTAAACCCATGCTTGCCATACCCTGATGAGCGGTGAAGGCTAAGCTGGAAAAACTGCACAAGGTCGTTACGGAGCTGAAAATAATGCCTCGGGTGGTGCTGCTTTGCAGCAAATTTTCATCTTCACCCGAACTGGAATGGTGCCTGTGCATGATCAGGATGCTACTGTCGATACCCATGCCCAGCAATAAGGGCAGGGCGATGATATTGGCAAAATTGAAAGGATTATCCAGTAATACGTTGGTTGCACCGGTTAGCAAAGCAGCTAGCAATAATGGCATGATAACCAGTAAGGTCTTTCTGACGCTTCTGTACATCAGCAATAATAACACCACAATGGCAATAAAAGCACCGCTAAAGGCGTTAATAAATGCCTTGACTATCGCATCGCCCCCGGCCTGATTGATAATCGGCAGGCCGGAAACCGTGTTATCAATGGCTTGCACCTGGGTTACGAATTCTTTCAGATTATCGGGCTGGTTTTGGTCTTTTTCAGGCGTGATCAGGACTCTATAGAGACCGGTGGTGCTGATCCAATGCGATCTTATGTCTGACGGTAAATCGTCCAGTTCAAAAGGTATTGCTGTCAGACTGGTTCGTAGGCGCTCTATAGTAAACGGCAGCAGGCCTAAAATGTTTTTTTCCAACTGTACGTAACTTGCTGCCGGAGTTTGGGTGGCGTCTGCTTGTTTAATGAATGCTTCGATGCGCTGTTGTAGTTGCTGCAAGGTTTGTTGCGGCACATTCGGGGATTTTTCAACAATGGCTTTTTTCAACGCTTCATTGAACTTAATCAATGCCGTCTGCTGGTTCGCTGTATCGAGTGTGTTGTCAAAGTTTTTAAGTTGCCCGCCCAGCATCAGATTTAAATCTTCAATAGTTGCCAGTTTTTCGTCCTGATTTTTAGCTACGAAATTCGCCAAGGTGATGGTTTCGTGTACGGACGGCTGCGGCTTGAGTTGGGTGGTGATTTTGTCGGCTGCTTCCAGATTGTTTGCCAACGCGGTCAGGGCAAACGGGGATTCGGTTTTGGACTGTAACAGTTCTTTAATGGTTAAGACCGATTCGCTATTGGGGTCTCTAAGGTTGATCGGGTTGTAATCGAAGGTAAGATGGGTCAATACGAAACAGGCGCCTATGCCCAGCAAGATAGAGACGATTTTGATGCCGGTTGAATAGCGAAACGGGAAGGTAATTACGAAGGCTGGGGTTAACGGTGAGCGTATCGGCTTTACATCATTGACCGGAAAAACGCAGAATAAGGCCGGTAGCACGGTCAGCGAAATAATCAGGCCGATAAAGATACCGCCGCCTGAAATAATGCCTAATTCGGATACGCCCGCATAATCCGTGGGTATAAAGGCAAAAAAACCAATTGCTGTCGCCAGGGCGCATAAAAATAATGAAGAGCCGACGTCGCGGATACTGATCAGGATGGCTCCGCTATTTGATAGGCCGTCGGCTTTACCTTCGCGATAATGCAGGCAGATATGGATCGCGTAATCGACGCCCAGCCCGATATATAAGCTGGCAAAAGCAATAGAAATGACATTCAAATGTCCCACGGTGATGGCGGCGAATCCGGCAGTCAGTATCAAGCCCATCACCAGGACGATATAGGTTGTAATCAGCAATCTTATTGAACGCAAGCCTATCCACTGGATTGCGAATACCAAAACCAGCGACAACAGGCCGGAGAAAGTGGCGCCTTTGGTAACGCTCTCAAGTTCTTCGTGTTCCAGCGCGGTCTCGCCGGTTATGCGAATGCTGAGCGACGGATTCTCCGCCATGATGGCGTGACTGATTTCGCGCGCTGCCGACAGTGCGACATCGGCGGGCAGCATTTCATTAAAATGCATTTTAGGTTTGGCTATGACGATAGTGCGGTTAAATTGGGTTTCTGCTGCTGTACTCTTGTAGTTGTCAGTGGACAGTATGTTCTGCCAGGACAAATAGTGCGATTGACCGTTTAACTGATTTTTCAGTGCATCATCAATAGCGAGAAGTATAGGGTTTAAGTCCATAGGCAAGGCATTGTTACGCTGGTTAAGCGCTTGGCCGATACTGCCTAATAGTCCTTCAAGGTGATAATTCTGCGCCATGTGACCTATAAAGGGCTGGGCATCGGTGAGTTTTTTGGCGAAATTATCCAAATCATTTTGATCCAGATAGAGCAGCGCCTGTTGTCTGAAAAAAGCGTTGTCTGTGGGTATGTAGGCGGAATCAAAGCGGTCGTTTGCTTTGATTAACTGTTCGGCAAGCTTGCCGGCAGCCTGAGACGATTCTTCGGGTGTATCGGCCTGAACCACAAAAATAATGGTGGTGGCGTCCTCGGGAAATGCCTGATTAAAATGAGCCTGGTTTTGCTGAAAAGGCAGGTCGGGCGACAGCATTTCAGCGGTGTTGGTGTTAATTTCCAGGTTTTTAATGGTGTAATACAGAGTGGCGCCGCAAAGTAACAGCGATAGTAATAGCAGCGTCCACGGGCAGCGCATAATTTGTCGCTCGCACCAGCCGAGCAGGGTATTGAAAAAAGATGACATGCTGCTTATTGGTCTTGGCTTGGGAGTGCGGTCAGATGATCGAGCTGTTTGGCGACCAATTTTAACGTGTTTTTTGCGGCATTGAAATGCAGGCCCAGTTTTATGAGTCCCGGCAATTCAGCAGGGTGTAAGGCGATAAATAATAACAACTTACTCAAAACAATATCGCCTTCATTATTAAGCGAGTGATTGATGGCTTTGGGTAGGTCCATGTTAACCGGATCGGCAATGGCACGAACAGCTAAAAAAGGCAGGCTGTTTTGTAGTGCAACTTTGGCTATGGCGATACTTTCCATGTCCAATGCGACTGCGCCGGTTTGTGCGTGCAGGTGTTTTTTGTCCTTGCCGCTAGCTACGATAGTTTTACTTTCCACCAAGCCGCCGGTGTGGACTTTTAGCGTGTTTGAAAGCAGGTTTTTGGCGTAGTCATGCCAGACAGGGTGAGTGGCGATTTGAGTGCCTTCGGCATCTATCAGGGTGTCGGCCAGAACCAGGTCTCCTGATTTTAATGATGCACTGAGGGCGGCGGCGCAACCCCAACTGATCAGTCGGATTGCACCTTGCGCAACCAATAGCTCGGATGCTGCTCGTGCATTGTCGGCGCCTGCGCCGGAATAGGCGAGAATGATAGTGTCGGTAATAAAAACACAGCACCCTTTATCAATTTTTTTTGAGGTCAGGGTGCTGAGTTCTTCCGGTAAGGCAACAACAATGCCGGTGATCACTTTTTGAGGAACTCGTTACGGTAGCGAGCCAAGGCCCAAAGCGGGAAGAACTTGTCGTAACCGTGGTATTTAAGATAGAACACTTTAGGAAAGCCGGGCGCGGTGAAGCATTCGTCATTCCATACGCCGTCCGCTTGCTGGTTGCGCAAGATGAAATCGATGCCGGCTTTCACTTCGGGACTGTGAGCTTCCCCCGCCGCCATCAGCGCCAAAACAGCCCAAGCTGTTTGGAATGCGGTGCTGAAATGATATTTTCCGCTATGGCTTAAATCGTGATAGCTGTAGTTGTCTTCACCCCAGCCGCCATCGCCGCGTTGTACGCTTTTCAGCCATGTTGCGGCTTTGGTGTACATCGGATCGGTTTTAGGCAGGCCGGTTTGCTCAAGGCCAAGCAATGCCGACCAAGTGCCGTAAATGTAGTTGGTTCCCCAGCGGCCAAACCATGAGCCGTCTTGTTCCTGTTCGCTACGGATGTACTCGATAGTGCGCTCTAACGCAGGTCGGTATTCATCATGATCCTGAGCTACTCTGGCCATCAGCATGGCGCAACGCGCGCTGACATCGGAAGTAGGCGGGTCTAATAACGCCCCGTGGTCGGCAAAGGGGATTTCATTCAAGTAATAGTGAGTGTTATCGACGTCAAACGCACCGTAACCGCCGTTTTTGGATTGCATGCCGACTATCCAGCGGGTTGCGCGGTGGATTGATTCGTCCAGGTTGGGAATGTTCGATTCCGCCATCGCGAAGGCCACAATCGCTGTGTCGTCGACATCGGGATAATGCGGGTTTTCAAATTGAAATGCCCAGCCGCCGCCTGCTAAATCAGGCTTGGAAATTCGCCAATCGCCGGGTTCGTCCGACAGCTGTTTGCTTTTAAGCCAGTCGTAAGCGCGAGTCAGACTTTGGCCGTTGCCTGCCTTGTCGGCTTCTTGTAAAGCCAGTGCGGCCAGCGCTGTATCCCAAACCGGGGACAAACAGGGCTGGCAGTAAGCGTCATGTTCATTGATGACCAGTAACTTGTCTATGGCTTTGCGTGCGGTGACGACATGATGATGATCTTTCGGCATGCCCAGCAGCAGCATGGCTTCGTAAGAGCCGACCATGGCAGGGAAAATTCCGCCCAGGCCGTCTTCGCCGTTCAGGCGTTCAATAAACCAGTTTTTGGCTTTTTCAATCGCCAATTCATGTGCTTTTTTCGGAATTAACGGGCGTGTCAATCTGCCCAGTTTATCGAGGCCCAGAAAGATTTTATTTAACAGGGTTCTTTCAGGGAAATAGTGTTTTTCTTCATCCGGGTGGGTGATGAAAAGTTCCAGTGCGTTGATGTTGTTTGGATTTTTTGCAGTTGCTTTCAGGGTGCAAAGAATAAACAGCGGCACCATAACGGTTCTGGACCAGTAGGATACTTTGTCCAGGTGGAACGGAAACCAGCTGGGGAACAGCATGATTTCGACAGGAATATACGGTACGCCGCGCCAAGGCAATTGCTCAAAGGTTGCCAATGCAATGCGCGTAAACACATTGGCTTTTGCGGCGCCGCCCTGGCTGAGGATGTAATTTCTTAATCGAACCATGTGTGGTGCGTCGATAGAATCTCCCACCATTTTTAGCGCGTAATAGACTTTAACACTGCAACTGATGTCGCCGGGGCCGCCGGTATACAGCGGGTAACTGCCGTCTTCGGATTGACGGGGTCTTAGATAGTTGGCGATTTTGGCCTGTAGCGACTCGTCAATCTCACCCAGGTAGTGCATCATCATGATGTACTCCGATGGAATCGTACAGTCCGCTTCCAGTTCGAATACCCAATAGCCGTCTTTGTCCTGCAGGCTTAATAATTTATCCTGCGCTTTGCTAATGGCTCGATTGAGGTTGTCGGTATAGCTATTAACAGTATTCGATGAACTCGAAACAGTGCTGATATTTATCTCTGAATTGGCTTCGTTAAACATAAGTTCCGTCCTTAAAGTTTTACTTTGGCTTCTGAGGATTGTGTTGAATATGACCAGTCGGGCGTTTTGAGTTCGCGACTTGTTAAGTTAAAAAGTAAGGTCAGCAGGGTGTTGCTACGTCCAGTCAATCGGGTCGCAAGAATAGTCGCTTTAACGCTGTTGCGAGTGATTTTGACTTGATCGGAATGATTGAAATCCAGGTTTTGCTTGATCTTTTTTAAGGTCAAAACGGCCATGCCTAATGCCCAAAGACAGAAGTTGCGGATGCCGGTTTCATGAGTAGGAAGTAGCAGCGTGTATTTCAGGGCGTTATGCAAATGACCGTGAGCGACGCTGATCAAGTGTTCCAGGCCTAGGCTGAAGTTTTCTGAATGGGTTTCCGGGGTCAGGTTTTTAAGATCGAACCCTGTTTCGGTAAAAATATCCTGCGGCAGCCAGCAAACGCCGCGTTCGGCGTCATCCCAAATATCTTTTAATATATTGGTCATTTGCAGTCCCTGACCAAAAGACACTGACAGGCTAAGCAGTTCGTCTTTGTGTTGTGCGATTTCCGGTGAGTAATGGCAAAAAAGCTTGGCCAGCATTTCTCCGACGCAACCGGCAACGTAATAGCAGTATCTGTCCATGTCGGCGAGTGTTGCGAGGCCGCCATGCAGGTCTTGGGCCTGAAAGATCGGCATGCCTGCCGCCATGGTTTCCACGCAGGAAGCCAGGGCCTCGATTTGGTCGGGGTCAAACTTATGAGTGATTTGAATAACCCTGGGCAATACATGAATTAACGTGTGCTCAGCAGGAATGGTTTGTTCGGAAAGCAGCGGCGCAAGTTCTACGGCAAACGGCTCTGAATTGGTTCCGGTTTTTACGACATGTATAAACTCTGAGCAAAAATATTTTTTTTGTTCGGGAGATAGGGACACTTCATCTTCTATGGTGTCGACAATACGGCATAACAGATAGGCGTTGGCTACTGCACCGTATAACTTTTCCGGCAACTGAGGAATGGTCAGCGCAAATGTTCTGGAGACGCCTTCAAGTAATAAAGCCTGAAATTGATCGTCAGATAATTTGCTGAGTGATTTTGGGTTATCCAGGGATATTTGAGTTTCACTCATGATATTTTTGATGTCGACCGGCAGGGTTAATTTAAGTTGGTAAATGGCAATAATAGACTGTTTGTTGGTATTTTGCAAAGCAATGTTGTTTTGTTGCAAATATGCGAATTCGGTGGCTTTTAAAAGTACATTATTATTTGTTAAAATAATAAGTTAGTGACGTTTGTGTCGTATTTCCGGGGGAGGCGTGAAGTTGCGATCCGTATAGGCTATTTACGCAGGCACACTATAAAACTGGAGTCGTCAGTTAAAAGATAGTATTCTAGTCAACAATAGATAAGCGCTTGTATTATATAACAGGCTTGTCGATATTAATTGATTCCGGTCGTTGATAAAGTGGCAGGCGATTGTATGTTGGTGAATATTATTTGTTTGTTGTTTTATTGATACAGGGTTTTGTCGTTCCGTAGTGCATGTAGTTTCCATGGCGGTCATTTTGTATGGGCGTCTAAGTTTATTAAAGTTTTTTTGGAGGGTTTGCTTGTGGGAGTTCCTTTACGTCAGCAGTTGACTGTAGGTAGTTATTTGATTAAGCAGAAGTTGAAAGGGGTTAAGAAATATCCTTTGGTGCTGATGCTTGAGCCTTTGTTTCGTTGCAATTTGGCCTGTGCAGGCTGTGGTAAAATCGATTACTCCGATGATATTCTCGACAAGCGTCTTTCATTTGAAGAATGCATGCAGGCTGTAGATGAATGCGATGCGCCCATGGTGTCAATTCCAGGGGGAGAGCCGCTTATCCATAAAGAAATGCCGCAAATTGTTGAAGGTATCATTGCGCGGAAGAAATTTGTTTATCTGTGTACCAATGCACTCTTGTTGAAAAAGAGAATTGACGATTATAAGCCATCCCCTTATCTGACATTTTCAATTCATTTAGATGGCATGCAGGAAAGGCATGATACGTCCGTTTGCCAGGAAGGTGTTTTTGAACGGGCTGTTGAGGCCATAAAATTGGCATTGGAAAAAGGCTTTAGGGTCACGGTAAACTGCACCCTGTTTCAAGGTGAAAACGCCCAGGAAGTAGCTGATTTTCTGGATTATGCCATGGAACTTGGCGTTGAAGGCGTAACCATTGCTCCCGGCTTCAGTTACGAGCATGCGCCTCAGCAGGATGTGTTTATTAAAGGCAGTGATGTTAAGGATTTGTTCCGTGGCATTTTTAAAATCGGTAAAAAACGCAACTGGAAATTAAATCATTCGTCGCTATATCTTGATTTTCTGGCAGGTAATCAAAACTACGATTGTACGCCATGGGGCAATCCGACCCGTAACGTATTCGGCTGGCAAAAACCGTGTTACTTACTGGCTGATGAGGGTTACGTTTCAAGCTTTCAGGAGCTTCTGGATACCACGCCTTGGGAAAAATACGGTACTGTTAATAATCCTAAATGTGCAAGCTGCATGGCGCATTGCGGGTATGAAGCAACGGCTGTTGAAGATATGTTAAGTCATCCGTTGAAGGCGTTGTGGACATCGATTAGAGGTCCAAAAACCGAGGGTGAAATGGTGCCTGAGGCTACGCCTGAGTATGCAAAAGAAAAACTGTCATCTACCATTGCCGGGATTCCGGTAAGAGTAGAAATTGTCGATTAAAATTTATTTGGGCGAAAGACGAAAGGCTAAAGACTAAGGAGGGGAGGTTTTTTTTCGCCCTTCGCCCTGGGTCTTTTGCCGGATTTAAATTGGTTTTACGAGGTTTTTTAATTATGGTTTTGAAAAATGTGAAGTCGGCTGTCGTTTTCATATTCTTATTATTTGCAACGGTTAACGCTTTTGCAGTGGAGGAAGGCGGGGCAACCGCAAGACAGGTCGTTGAGAAATTTCAAGCCGACCTTATTGCCGTCATGAAGGATGGCAAGAAATTAGGCTATGCAGGAAGATATGAAAAACTCAAGGATCCTGTTTCCAACAGCCACGAGCTGACAA
>Ga0208395_100186_pt1 | contig 27743 bp, 12 predicted proteins | sample LakWasMet61_LOW9_2_FD_183893 | JGI IMG/M metagenome (GOLD analysis project Ga0208395, IMG submission 183893) | Freshwater sediment methanotrophic microbial communities from Lake Washington under simulated oxygen tension - Sediment Metagenome... | ecosystem: Environmental > Aquatic > Freshwater >...
AGACCTGTCTAAAGCATGGGCTTTCATTTTGGCATTATCTTAAGGATAGGCTGCTGGGCGAAAGTAACATTCCACCGCTATCCGATTTGATTCGGGCTGCCGCTACCTATGGATAATGAGAAGTTACCTTCACTTGAAGCTATTTTAGATGGTTTACGCAAAACGCTATTGGGCAGTGCGGTTACACCCACAGCTATTGGTGATGCGGGAGACAACCCAATCTCGCGTGAAAATTATCACGCAAATCTATCTGACTTGTTAATATCAACGAATTTCACTGACCTAATCGGCAAAGTCACCATCACAACCCCGCCCGCCACAGCCAGTGAAGCAAGAAGCGACTTCGGTGCCTTTTTAAGTTTGATTTACTTAACGCCATTTGCCCTTAAAGCCAACGACATAACGGCGGTCGTCCTGCTTGAGACCCTCAACCTCACCAATACCGAACTCGCACTGAAATGGGAACAAGACAAAACGCTTACTTCGGCACAGATCGCAGGCGGTGAAGGTAATTACTCGAACATGTGGCTGGCAGATCGTGCTCACGTACTGGCGCAGATGGTCCAGCGCAATAGTGCCGATTCGATCATAGTGATTGGCGGAGGGATAAATGAAACTTATCAGGACTTGGCTACCGGTCAGGTGTTCTCAACAGCGGATGTCGCTTATATCGGCCCCGGTTTACCTCCCGACAGCAAACACTACGTCTTCGGCGACGATAACGCCAATCCCGATATTCAGGGCGGCACCCAAGCCGACCACCTCTACGGCGGCGCTGGCGATGACATCCTGACCGGCTACGAGGGCAACGATTATCTTGAGGGCGGCATAGGCGCAGACACGCTCATAGGTGGCAAGGGGGAAGACACCTTGGTCGGTGGCGCAGGCTATGACACCTATGTCTACAACTCTTTCCCCATGAACCCCAGCAATGGCGATGGCTTCGACACCATCATCGATGCCGACGGACAAGGAAGCATCAGCTACGACGGCGTTACGCTGTCAGGCGGCGGACAATACGGCGGTACCGGCGTCTACCGCGATGCCAACAAGCACCTGTATGTCGCCACCGACCAAGGACTGCTTATAGACGGCAACCTGCTGATCAAAGACTATCAGGACGGCGATCTCAATATAAACCTGACCGTTTCAGCTTCGCCTGAGTCCGGCCCGCAAACCGGCAACGACATCATCGGCGATTTGGCCCCGTTGTTAAATGGAGGCGGCTACGATGCCCTTGGTAACATCATAACTGATCCCGGCAAGCCCGAACCTAATCGCTCTGATATTTTGTACGACAGTGCCGGTAATGACCGCATCATTAGCAAAGGCGGCAATGACATCATCAAAGCTTTTCGCGGCGGCGACGATATTTTGATCGGCGGCGCCGACAGCGACATTCTCCTCGGCGGAGAGGGCGACGACCGGCTCTATGCCGATGAGCAAATCAGCAATGCTATCGCCATAACCAACGGCGATAGCCAAACCAACAGCGGCATCAAAGGCGATTGGCTCAACGGTGGCAACGGCGACGATACCTTGGCAGGCAGCACCGGCAATGATGTGCTGATGGGCGGTGATGGGCAAGACTTGATAATCGGCGGCGCAGGCGATGACGACATCATGGGCGATGTCGACTACGAGACGGCTAATTTCGGTTGGTCGGGGACTGATTCTGCTGATACCAGTCCGACTAAATACACCAGCCTTATCCAGTATGTCAGCGTCGTCAACGCTCCCGGCAACGGAACCGATGTCATCTATGCCGGTGTCGGCAACGACAATGTCTGGGGCGGAAGAGGCAATGATGTCATTTTCGGGGGAGACGGCAACGACAACCTTTATGGCGGAACGGGTAATAATACCGATAAGTTTGGCGGTAATGACATCATTCTGGGCGGCGCAGGTAATGATGTCTTGTGGGGCGAGATGGGCGACGACTTTCTGAATGGCGGCGTCGGCAACGACACCCTGCTGCGCGGGAAAGTGAGATTGATGAACTGGAACGGTGTGCAACGATGTACCGTTTTGTTTGGGCTAGGAAAATACAAAGCAGCGAACGATGCGCTGTACACAAAACTAGCCACTAGGAAAACACCATGCACCTACTAACGACACTCATCCTTGCAGTGGTCTGGGCTGGCCTGGTCTATAGCACACATCACACAATTGGCTACGACAATGCTACGGGTTACCCAAAAATCAGTGAAGACCTTTTGTGGGTCGGTGTGGCCATTTTGCCGTTGATATTGGGTGCATTCGTAATCAACAGTCGTACCGGGAAAGCTAAATACCTACGCTGGCTCTGTGCTACGGCATTGGGAGCGGAAGCGGCATTCTTGCTCATACCAAGTTGGCTGAAGATACTGGGCTTGATTCCTTTGCTCGGTGTCGTGTTACTTCTGTGGACGGAAATTAGCGGCAGCAAGGCGGAAGAACAAGTTTCACCACTTTCTCCCGACAAGCTCAAACAAAAACGTCGTAACCGCTGGATCAATGCCTTTGCCGTTGCCGGACTGACCGTATTGCTGGTTCGGGGCTGCTGGTATCGTAATCCCTTACCCAGCGATGAGCAGATGATCGAACACTTCAACGCACATCGTACCGAATTCGAACAACTGGTGCAGGGGTATCGCAACTATCGGCGCGGCGACGTTTTCTACGAACGCTCATCCGACGAGGTTAAGGCATTGATGAAGCGTTTGGGCGTGTATCAGGTTGCGGAGGCGCAGGGAGCGAGTGGAACATGGTATCCAGATTCTTATTCGGAAAAGACAATCAGCATTTTGAGATCACTCAATGTCAGGAATGTTGGTCAGGCGGCAACTGAGAAAGAAAGAATATCAACGCTTAAGCAGGAGTTGCCCGTATTGTTCGATGGGGTAGCTCCACTTAATAACGGATGGGATGTCATAAGGATAACAACGGTAACGCATGTAGGGTTGGGCAATTCAGGTCAACCGGGTACTAAATTCACCATGCGATATTCAGGAATATATAAGGTCTACTACTACTTTCCTCAGATTCCTCAGATTCGCGAAGGACATATTCTGCTCCCAGAATATCACAGTTTGGACGAAAGAATTACAACCCGCTTAGGTCAACGTGTATTCGACTCGCTCGACGATTACCCGCCCGATTGGCGAAGGGGCGAATGTGTATTGAAACGCATGGATGACCACTGGTTCATCGCCATGTGCAGAAACGGTTGATTGACAATTTATTCATTTCATTTAAGGGGATTTCACCATGACAAAAATCACTTACTTTACACAGGGCACGACTGTTAGCAGCTACAATACTCAGGCAATCAGCTATGAGGCTGGATTCACGGATGTTATCAATCAAACGGCAGAACGTCTTGGACTTCCCATTGGTTTCGCCATCGCAGGCGCGATGGCTGAAGAAAACGATTCCTATCTGCAAAGCACCACAAAAAACTTCCTGTCCGACGAATATGCCTTGCACAATCTGGACGCACAAACCGCTGTACAATTTGCGCTGGATCTGGCGAAAGGGGGCACACTGTATGCCTTGACAAATCTGACGCTAAGCGCCATGGAAATACGTACCCATGCCGAGTGGGCAACACTGTATGATACGGTTAAGGATCAGTCTGACATCGGTATCACCGATACAGACAAATTGCTCAATCCCGTTTTGATGGATGTGGGGCAGGGTAATTTCAAGATTGCTACAGCCATCCGCTTGTTGAACGACTCGAACCTTCAAGCTGATGTATCGCTACTACAGCTGGATAATTACAAAAACGACTATGCCGGGCTGGTCAATGACCTGATCAATGATACCACAGGGGTGACCGCCAAATTCTACGGACTGATGATTAAAGAAGCTGATAAGTGGTACACGGATCACAACGCCTACGGTTCTGACTGGGCAACCCTGCCACAAGAAATCAAGGATGCGCTGTACGTTACCTATGTCAATCTGGGTTCCGCCAAGATGCAGAGCATTTTCGATAACACGACAATGAACGGCGCACCCTACGAACCGCTGCCTGCGGTGGATACAGGCGGCGGCCTTAATCACCTCAACAATGCCGCAGCTATCGCTAACGCTATTGGTGTAAGCGATTACGGTCAGATCAATTTTGTTAGCAGCACCAGCGAGTGGTTACAGAAGGCGCAACAAAATGACGATACCGGGTTAGCCTATCGAGAAGCGTTACTAAAACTTCGTCCGTTTGCTGTTGAAGATGGCAACTATGATAATACCGCAGGACAGCTCGATTTATACGATCCTGCTACCGATCAAGGCAGTATGACGTTGCCTTATCTGCAAGATCGCGCCGATATGTTGGCCTGGAAAACCCAGCTCCGTAATGCAGGCGTATTACCCGATAGCACAAATACCCTATACCAAGCAGATGCACAAGGCCAAACCTACTATGAAGACCAAGCCAGCCAACTCAAAATTATTTTAGGCAGTGCAGACGGTGCAAACCGCTTCATTTTTGGCTCAAACTCCGCCGAGACGCTAACCGGCGGTACAAAAGCCGACCACCTCTACGGCGGTGCTGGCGATGACATTCTGGCCGGCAACGAGGGCAACGATTATCTTGAGGGCGGCGTAGGTACAGACACGCTCATAGGCGGCAAGGGTGACGACACCTTGCTCGGTGGCACAGGCTTTGACACCTATGTCTACAATTCTTTCCCCATGAATCCCAGTAATGGCGATGGTTTCGATACCATCATCGATGCCGACGGACAAGGGAGCATCACCTACGACGGCGCTACGCTGTCAGGCGGGAGCCAATACGGCGGTACCGGCGTCTACCGCGATGCCAACAAGCACCTGTATGTCGTCACCGACCAAGGGCTGCTCATCGACGGCAACCTGCTGGTCAAAGACTACCAGGACGGCAATCTCAATATAAGCCTGACCAGCTCAGCTTCGCCCGAGCCCGGCCCGCAAACCGGCAACGACATCATCGGCGATTTAGCCCCGTTAAATAGTGGTGGCTATGATGCCCTTGGTAACATCATAACCGATCCCGGCAAGCCCGAACCCGGTCGTGCGGATATCTTGTACGACAGTGCCGGTAATGACCGCATCGTCAGCAAAGGTGGCAACGACATCATCAAAGCCTTTCGCGGCGGCGACGATATTTTGATCGGCGGAGCCGATAGCGATATTCTCCTCGGCGGAGAGGGCGACGACCGGCTTTATGCCGATGAACAAATCAGCAATGCGGATGCCATTACCAACGGCGATAGCCAAACCAACAGCGGCATCAAAGGCGATTGGCTCAACGGTGGCAACGGCGACGATACCTTGGCAGGCAGCACCGGCAATGATGTGCTGATGGGCGGTGATGGACAAGACTTGATAATCGGCGGCGCAGGCGATGACGACATTATGGGTGATGTCGACTACGAGGCGGCCAATTTCAATTGGTCGAATATTGATCCTGCTAATACCGGTTCGACCAAATACACCAGCCTTATCCAATTTGCCAGCGTCGTCAACGCTCCCGGCAACGGAACGGATGTCATTTATGCCGGTGTCGGCAACGACAATGTCTGGGGCGGAAGAGGCAACGATGTCATATTCGGGGGAGACGGCAACGATACCCTTTATGGCGGGACGGGTAATAATACCGATAAGTTTGGCGGTAATGACATTATTTTGGGTGGTGCCGGCAATGATACCCAGCAAGGCGGCGAGGGCTCGGATATCTACCCCGTTCTCGCTCAAAGTGTGCCTACCATGAACGGTTTTTCGGCAACGTTATTCCAGAACAATCAAAAGAGGGAGGACATAAAATGTTTGGACTTGGGATAATCATTGCGCTTTATTTGTATATCCGGTTTGCGATATGGGTTACGAGGAAGTTGGCCGGTGAGCGTGAAAGCAAGCCGTTGAAATGGAGCATCAGAGTGACTGTGGTGATAATGTTCGCGCTTATTCCAACGTGGGATACCATCTTGGGGCACATTTACCTCAACCACCTGTGCAACACCGAAGCAGGGGTGAAGGTCTATCAGACGGTGGAATTGCCTGCGCAGTATTGGGATGAGAAAGGGAAGCCTAGATTTTATGTTAATCGATATGGACACAACAATTTGCGATTCATCTTCCCAGATAAAGGGATGATTGATGCGCCACAGTTTGAATATACATGGGTAACAACAACCTATAGCAAGTTTTTTTTTATTGACAAAGATATTTTGCAAATCGCTGATCGTAAGAAGGGTCAGATTTTAGGGCAATACTCCCTGCTTAGGTACTGGGGCGGTTGGTTTGCACGAAATTTTACCCCACACAACTCGGCTGTAGCTTGCGAAGCAAAAGATTTAAATAGTTGGGAATCGAATATTTTTAAACCTGCGACTTCTTTTAATTAGGAAACAATTATGACTACGATTACTGAATACTTTGGACAAGCACAACTTTCTCTGGCTGCGTATGCAGTAGATTTGCAGACGGGAATGTCTAGCTCGAGTGTTGATGGCATAAATTACATAACCTCTCTTAAAGCAGCTGGTATGACCGCCACCCAAGCGACTGACTTCGCCAACACCTATACCGTTCTCGCCCAAAGCGTACCCACCACAAACGGTTTTTCGGCGACCTTATTCCAAAATAATCAAACAGGTCAAAAGACACTTGCCATCCGAGGCTCGGACAATCTTACCGACTATCTTACGGATGTAGTTGACGTCGCCGTCCTAGGTGGGACATTTGGTCAAGAGCAATATACCTCTTTAAATAACTTCTATCAGCAGCTGATTACGCAAGGCATGCTGAGTTCAAGTGAAAACTTCAGTGTTACCGGACATTCGTTAGGTGGCTTCCTTGCCCAAGCGTTTTCTGTCGATCATTCAGGTACTGTCGCCCAGACATATACCTATAACGCCCCCGGCATCGGAGGTGCTATTGCAGAGGTGCTAAGTTGGCTTGGCGTTACAAACACTAATGTCGCCGTCAGCAACATGACCAATATCCAAGCTTTCGGGCTTTCAGCAACGGCTGGTCTGGGCACCTTGTTGGGAAATGTTCAGGAAGTCTTTACAGAAGTTCAAAATAATCCGTTGAACAACCACAAGCTCGGATTCCTTACCGACTCTTTAGTCGTGTACGGCCTGTTTGCGCAGCTCGACCCTTCGCTCAACACGGATTCCAACGGTTTGGCCACCATCACCAATATCCTCAAGGCCTCCAGCAATGTAGCTGCCAACAGTCTGGAATCGACCATCACCGCGCTAGGCAAACTGTTTGGCATAACGAACGCCACTTTTACCGGCAGCGAATTCGACAACAACCGCGATCTGCTCTACAAAGCTGTGAACGACATCAGCGCCACACTACCCGCGATCGGCGGTTCATTCACCGTGCTCGACCTTTCTGCCGTCACTGCAACGCAACTTGCCAACAGAGCGCAAGATAGCCTCGCCTATCGTTATGCCCTCAAAGAATTGAATCCGTTTGCCGTGCTGGATGCGGATTACAGTGTGAGTAATACCACTGGGGCACTGGATGTTTACAATCCCGCTACTGGCGTTGGCGACCTTACCACCAACTACCTTACTGACCGTGCATCAATGCTCAGCGCACTCCTACAGCGTAACGCAACGGACAATACCGACACCACAATGAGCGGAAACGACATTCTGTATCGTGATACGGCGAGTAATACCGAGCTTCGTTTTGGTTCCATATTGACTGGCGACAGCAGTCGACAACGCATCCTGTTTGGTGATGTCGGCATCGACACACTTACTGCGGAAGTATGGCCGACCGCCTCTACGGCGGCGCTGGCGATGACATTCTGACCGGCAACGAAGGTAACGATTATCTTGAGGGCGGCATAGGCGCAGACACCCTAATAGGCGGCAAGGGTGACGATACCTTGCTCGGTGGCGCAGGCTACGACACCTATGTCTACAATTCTTTTCCCTTCAATCCCAGTAATGGCGATGGCTTCGACACCATCACCGATGCCGACGGACAAGGAAGCATCAGCTACGACGGCGTTACGCTGTCAGGCGGCGGACAATACGGCGGTACCGGCGTCTACCGCGATGCCAACAAGCACCTGTATGTCGTCACCGACCAAGGGCTGCTCATAGACGGCAACCTGCTGATCAAAAACTACCAGGACGGCGATCTCAATATAACCCTGACCGTTTCAGCTTCGCCTGAGTCCGGCCCGCAAACCGGCAACGACATTATCGGCGATTTAGCCACGTTGTTAAATGGAGGCGGCTACGATGCGCTGGGTAACATCATAACCGATCCCGGCAAGCCCGAACCCGGTCGCTCTGATACTTTATACGACAGTGCCGGTAATGACCGCATCATTAGCAAAGGCGGCAATGACTTGATTAAAGCCTTTCGCGGCGGCGACGATATTTTGATCGGCGGTGCCGACAGCGACATTCTCCTCGGCGGCGATGGTAACGACCAGCTCTATGCCGATGAACAAATCAGCATTGCGGACGCCATTACCAACGGCGACACCCAAGCCAACAGCGGCATCAAAGGCGATTGGCTCAACGGTGGCAACGGCGACGATACCTTGACCGGTAGCAGCGGCAACGATGTGCTGATGGGCGGTGATGGACAAGACTTGATAATCGGCGGCGCAGGCGATGACGACATTATGGGTGATGTCGACTACGAGGCGGCCAATTTCAATTGGTCGAATATTGATCCTGCTAATACCGGTTCGACCAAATACACCAGCCTTATCCAATTTGCCAGCGTCGTCAACGCTCCCGGCAACGGAACGGATGTCATTTATGCCGGTGTCGGCAACGACAATGTCTGGGGCGGAAGAGGCAACGATGTCATATTCGGGGGAGACGGCAACGATACCCTTTATGGCGGGACGGGTAATAATACCGATAAGTTTGGCGGTAATGACATTATTCTGGGCGGCGCAGGGAATGATATCTTGTGGGGTGAGATGGGCGACGACTTTTTGAATGGCGGCGTCGGCAATGATACCCTACAAGGTGGCGAGGGTTCAGATGTCTACCTGTTTGACCAAGGGTGGGGTCAGGACAGCATCAACAACTACGACCTCAGTATCGGTAAGCTGGACACCATCCAGTTTGCTGCGGGTATCTTGGCGGCCGATATAACAACAACCCGCAACAGCAACGACCTGATCCTCAGGATGACCGGCATGACCGACCAATTGACAGTGATCGGCTATTTCGACAGTGACGCGGCAGGGGCCTATAAGGTCGAAGCGATCAAGTTTGCCGACGGCACCGTGTGGGATGTGGAAACCGTCAAGGCTAAACTCATCGCATCCAGTGGTGCCGACGACACCCTGATCGGCTATGCTTCGGCAGACATTATTGACGGCGGTGCTGGCAACGACTTTATTTACGGTCGTGGCGGCAATGACACCCTCAACGGCGGAACGGGTAACGATTATATTTACGGCGACGGCGACGGCATAGACTTTCTCTACGATTTTCATGCCTACAATGAAACAGGTAATGACATTATCGACGGGGGCGCTGGCAATGACTATCTTGTCGGAGATGCGGGTTCGGACACCTACCTGTTCGGGCGGGGATCGGGGCAAGATATAATTAACAACCGCGACCTCAGTGTCGGTAAGCTGGATGCCATCCAGTTTGCTGCGGATGTTTTGCCGGGCAACATCAAAATCACCCGCTCCGGCGACAATCTGATTCTCAGCATGACCGGCACGACCGACCAAGTGACGGTGCTTGATTATTTCAACAGTGATGCGGCAGGTGCCTGGAAGCTCGAAGAGATTCGTTTTGCCGACGGCACTGTGTGGAATATTGACACTGTTAAGGCCATGGCTATATTGGGTACGGCTGCTGACGACTATTTGATCGGCTATGCCTCGGCAGATACTATAGATGGTAGTGGCGGCAACGACGTTATTTATGGTCGTGGCGGCAATGACACCCTCAACGGAGGGACAGGCGACGACCAGCTTTATGGCGATGACGGTGACGATGTGCTCAATGGCGGCGCTGGCGTTGATTATCTGGCTGGCGGTAACGGCAGTGATATTTTGTACGGTGGTGATGGTAACGAACAGTTTCTCCTTGGGTTCGCTGGCAACGACACCATATACGGCGGCGCGGGTGACGACGCTCTTGCGGGCATGGATGATGATGACTTCCTTGATGGCGGAATTGGCAATGATGTCCTGTATGGCAATAACGGTAATGATTTCTTATACGGTGGTGACGGCAATGACTCACTCTACGGTGATCTCGACAATCAAGTAGGTAATGACATTCTCGATGGAGGGGCTGGCAATGACTATCTTGTTGGTGGCGCGGGTTCGGACATCTATCTGTTCGGGCGGGGCTCGGGTCAAGATATAATCAACAATCTTGATCTCAGTGTCGGTAAGCTGGATGCTGTCCAGTTTGCTTCGGATGTCTTGCCGGGGGATGTCAAAATCATCCGCTCCGGCGACAATCTTATTCTCAGCATTTCTGGTACGGCCGACCAATTGAACGTTTGGTACTATTTTAGCAACGACGCGACGAGCGCTTATACGGTCGAAGAGATTCGCTTTGCCGACGGTACCGTCTGGGATGTGGGTATCGTCAAGGCCATGGCTATTGTGGGTACGGCTGCTAACGACTATCTGGTCGGCTATGGTACGGCAGACACCATAGATGGTGGTGACGGCAACGACTCTATTAATGGTCAAGACGGCAACGATACTCTCATTGGCGGGGCGGGTAACGACGAACTCGGGGGTGGACATGATGATGATACGCTCTATGGCGGCATTGGCGTGGACACACTGCGCGGCGGTTACGGCAATGATGTCCTGTACGGTGGTGATGGCAATGATTTGCTGTTTGGCTCCGGTAACTCTATCGAAAATACAGGTAATGACCTGCTAGACGGCGGTGCTGGCAATGATTGGTTAGCTGGTGGTGACGGTAACGATACCCTCAACGGTGGTACTGGTAATGACTATCTCTGGGGTGAAGAAGGATCGGACACCTACCTGTTTGGCCGGGGTTCGGGGTGGGACTGGATCAATAACTACGACCTCAGTGTCGGCAAGCTGGATACCATCCAGTTTGCTTCGGATATCTTGCCGGGCGACATCAAAGCACTCCACAATGGCGATAACCTGTGGCTTTACATCGGCGATAGGGTCGACATATTGTCGGTGATGGGCTATTTTTACAATGACGGAGCGAGTCCCTGGAAGGTCGAGGAGATCCGTTTTGCCGATGGCACTGTCTGGGATGTGGACACCGTCAAGGCCATGTCCATAGCGGGTACGAGTGGGGTGGATGAGCTGGTTGGGTTTACCACGGCTGACACCATAGATGGTTTAGCTGGTAATGACTTCATTTTTGGACGTGGCGGCAATGACATTCTCAACGGCGGAGCGGACAACGACTATGTTTTTGGTGAAGAGGGTGATGACCTAGTTGATGGCGGGCTAGGAACGGACTACCTGGATGGAGGTAACGGTAATGATGTGCTGTACGGCGGGGCAGGCAACGACTACATCTACGGCGGAAACGGCGATGATGTGCTCGATGGCGGTACGGGGCAAGACCGATTATTCGGCGGTAACGGCAATGATATTTATGTTTTGGACAACGTTTGGGATAGCGCGACCGAGACGCTTAATGAAGGAACTGATACCATCCAGTCCAGCATCACCAACGGACTGTGGTGGGCCAATGTTGAGAATCTCACACTAACCGGCACGGCAGCCATCAATGGCACCGGCAATTTGCTCGATAATGTGTTGATCGGCAACAGCGCCGCTAATACCCTGGATGGAGGTGCAGGAGCCGACACTTTGATCGGCGGTGCGGGCAATGACACTTATATCGTGGACAACAGCATGGATATTGTGGTCGAGGCGCTTAATGACGGCACCGACATTGTCGAATCCAGTGCCACCTACACTTTGTCAGCTAACGTCGAAAATCTTACCCTGACAGGTGCGGCAGCTATTGACGGTACCGGCAATGCCGACAACAATATCCTTATCGGTAATAGTGCCAGCAATATTCTGGATGGCGGCGCTGGAGCAGACACCATGATTGGAGGTATGGGTAATGATGTTTATATAGTGGATAACAGCCTGGATATCGTGATCGAGGCATCTTATGAAGGCGCTTCAGATACAGTTCAGTCCAGTATCAATTATACACTGGCCGCCAACGTTGAAAATCTTACACTGATCGGAGCACTGGCTATTAAAGGCACCGGCAATTCGCTTGATAACGTATTGACGGGCAATGGCGCAGGCAGCACTTTGGCCGGAGACGCCGGAAATGATACTTATGTGGTCGGTATCGGTGATATCGTCAGCGAGGTGCATAACAAAGGCATCGATACCGTTCTGTCCAACTTCAGCTACACATTAGGAAGAAATGTCGAGAACCTCACATTAACTGGAACATCGGCTATCAATGGCACCGGAAATTCACTTGATAACATATTGACCGGTAATGGCGCTGGAAGCACTTTGGCCGGAGGAGCCGGAGACGACACTTATGTAATCGGTGTTGGAGATATTGTAGTTGAAGGCAGAAGAAAAGGAACTGATACCGTCCAATCGAACTTCACTTACACTTTGGGCGATAACATTGAAAACCTCACGCTGACCGGCACTTCCTCCACCAATGGAACGGGTAACACAATGGATAATACCTTAATAGGTAATTCGGCGAGTAATACCTTGACCGGCGGCCTCGGCAACGACATCCTCAATGGAAATGAAGGGAATGACATTCTGCAAGGCGGCGCCGAAGACGACATCCTTTCCGATACAGCGGGAGCCAACTTACTGGATGGTGGCACAGGTATAGATGCGCTAACAGGAAATACTTCCAATGAAATGTTCGTCGGCGGAATCGGCAACGACATCATCAATACCGGCGATGGCGCAGACATTATTGCCTTCAACCGTGGCGACGGCATGGATGTCGTCAATGGCGGAATCGGAACCGACAATACCTTGAGTTTGGGCGGCGGCATAAAGTATGCCGATCTTGCCCTGTCCAAATCAGGTAACTCCCTGATTCTGGAAGTGGGCAATGCAGACCAAGTTACGCTTGCAAACTGGTACGATACTACTGCCAACCATAAGAGCATCCTCAACCTGCAAATCATTGCTGATGTCATGGCGGGGTTTGATCCGGCATCAAGCGATCCGTTGCTGAACAAGTCAATTCAGAACTTCGACTTCACCGCTATCGTCAACGCCTTCGACCAAGCGAACGGAGGCAGTGCCAATTTCTTGCATTGGAGCGCCACCAACAGCTTGCTTACCGCACACCTGTCCGCCAGCGACAACGAAGCCTTGGGCGGGGATCTAGCTAACCAGTACGGCAAAAACGGCAACTTTGGCGGCTTTAGCCAGACTGCGGCGCAAGACGTGCTGGCTAGTCCCGCTTTCGGGGGAAATCCACAGCTGTTGCACGACCTAGCCGGATTGAGTGATGGTTTGGCGAAATTGGGTTAAGCAATGACAAAGAAATGGGATATTGAATTTGAAGCAGGGCTTAATTGATGAGAGACGCACTGCACCGCATGGTGAACGGCAAGAAGCATCTCTTGCCGATCAGTACTGAAACTTTTATTTGGGCATTGCAATGTGCCTGTCAGGTGCATCGTGTGCCGTTTGATGCGGCAATGGTGCTGCGCCAGTTCCCTTCACCCTATAATTCCGCACTCTTGCAACATGCCCTGCATGAGCTGGGGCTTAAAGGTCGCTGGCGCAAGGTGAAAGAAGCGGACATGGAACATTTGAACTTGCCATGCTTTGCAGCACTTAATCCGCCAGATAAACCGGAACTTGCTAATGAAGGAAATGAAGCCGACGCGCAAGGTGAGCAGGTTCCGCAACCATTGGAAGCGCACGGTCTCGCCCTGTTGGTGCGGCTGGAAAAAGACACGATTTTATTCTTTGAGCCGGGCAGCCAGGAGCCGCAACATCTTTCTTTAATTGAGTTCACGACCCGTTGCGCCGGACATGTGTTGCAGTTTGCCGCACCTAAATCAGGTCAAAAGGGTAAGGATGCGGATGAAGAAGGTGAAGACAAGGAGTTTGGCTTTAGCTGGTTCGTGCCGGAATTGCTCAAGCACAAGAAGGTTTGGCGCGATGTGCTGCTGGCATCGTTGGCTTTACAATTGGTCGGCTTGGCTACGCCGTTGTTCACCCAGACCATCATCGATAAGGTGATCGTCCACCATTCGATGAGTACGCTGGTGGTTATTGCAGTCGGCATGGCTATCTTCATGGTGTTCAATGCGGTGATGAGCTGGGTGCGGCAGTATCTGGTGACGCATACCGGCAACCGCATTGATTCGGTGTTGGGTGCGCAGGTGTTCGCGCATTTGTTCAGGTTGCCGCTACGCTATTTTGAGCACCGTTCTACCGGTACGTTGGTAGCGCGCTTGCAAGGCATAGAAAGCATCCGCGAGTTCCTGAGCGGAGCCGCCGTCACGCTGATTCTGGATGTACCGTTCCTGATATTCTATTTGGCGATCATGTTCTATTACAGCTGGCTGCTTTCGGTGGCTGCGCTGTCCATGTTGTTGCTGATCGTGCTGTTGAGTCTGGCCATTACTCCTTTGATGCGCGAGCGGTTGAATCAACAGTTTCTGCTCGGTGCGCGCAATCAATCGTTCGTTACCGAATATTTGTCCGGCATGGAGACGGTCAAATCCCTGCAAATGGAGCCGCAAGTGGTGTCGCGCTATGGCGAATATTTAGCCGGTTATCTGGAAGCCGGATTTAATGCACGGCAACTGTCCAATAGCTACAACGTGGCCGCCAACACCTTGGAGCAGATGATGACGATGACAATTCTGTGTCTTGGCGCTTGGTTGGCGATGACGACTCAGGATTTCACCATCGGCATGCTGGTAGCCTTTCAGATGTTTGCCGGACGGCTTTCTCAGCCGGTTCTGCGCATGGTGGGATTGTGGCAGCAATTCCAGCAGGCCAACATTGCCGTCAAACGCTTGGGCGATGTGATGCAAGTACCCACCGAGCCGTATTCGTTGAAGCCTGCAAGGGAAGGCGGCGGACACGGCAAGGTGGAGATTCGCAACTTGGGTTTCCGTTATGCGGATAATCTTCCTTACCTGTACCAAAACTTCAATATGAGCATTTCACCGGGACAATGCATTGCCCTGATGGGGCCGTCCGGTTCCGGCAAGAGTACGCTCGCTAAACTGATGCTGGGTTTCTATCTGCCCAGCGAAGGCAGTATTCATATTGATGACCACGACATCCGTCACTTTTCTGCCAATGAGCTGCGCCATCACTTTGGTGTGGTGCCGCAGGAAACCGTGCTGTTCTCCGGCACTCTCTATGAAAACCTGATTTTCTCCAATCCGCACAGCACCTTTGAACAAGTGGTGCAAGCTTGCAAATTGGCGGAAATTCACGAGGCCATAGAGAAGCTGCCGGAAGGCTACCAGACCGTTATCGGCGAACGCGGGGTAGGGCTGTCGGGCGGGCAGAAACAACGGCTGGCGATTGCTCGCGCTTTGCTCAAGCAGCCTAAGATTTTGTTGTTCGACGAAGCGACCAGCAGCCTGGATAGCGCCACCGCAGAACACTTTGCAGCCACCGTCAATCAACTGAAAGGCAAAGTCACCATGCTATTCATCACCCATCAACTGCCTGAGAGTTTGAAGGTGGATGAGGTGGTGCGGTTAACTCAAGTATAACTAATAAAATCAATGGAACGCAGATGACGCAGATGAATATGATGAGCGCGGATAATTCAATAAAAATCTTATTTGATCATAATTATCCGCGTCATCAGCGTTCCATTTTTCTAACTGCTGAGTAGTTTCGAACATGATGAATAAAGCGTTACGCTGTTTTGTTTGTGTAGTGTGGGCGGGTGTCTCAGTTCCGGTGTTTTCAGCAGACGGTCAACCGCCTAAAGTGCAGATTGGCGAAGAGCCGGCGTGTCGTTCGGGGACGATATTTAAGCCGCTGTCCTTGGCGGAAGCAGTTGTCGTTGCGATGTCTGAGCATCCTCAGGTTTTGATAGCCCAACTGGAGCTAAAAAAAGCCAATACGCAGGTGTTGGCCGCAGTAACGCCGTTTTTGCCGTCGGCAAGTGTTTCTATGCAAGGGGAGCGATTTGTCACCCAAAACCCGGCGGCTCAATCCACCTCGGTCGGGTCAACTGTTGTCGGCGGACAGCGAAGCCAGTATTCCAGTTACGCCTCGTTGAATGCCAATTGGAATCTCTTTAACGGCGGTAAAGATTTGGCCGGATACCGCAGTGCAAAAGCAGGTGTTCAGGCCAGCGCTTACGATCTTGTCAGGCAGACTAATGAAACGTTAAGTACAGTACTGATTGCCTATAACGATTTATTCAAAGCGCAGACGGCGCTTTTGCACCAGGCCGAGACGAGCAAATTGTTGCGCGGTGTGTTGCAGCGTACCGAAAAGAGGTTTGAGGAAGGCGTTGATAATCAAATCGCATTGAGTAAGGAGAAAATAACGTTCGCCAAAAGCGAGCAGGGCATGTTTCAGGTTTGCCAGGCCTTGTATGATAAGTCTGCTGTATTGGCAAGGTCGCTGGGATTGCGCCTTCCCGCCGGACATGTGTTCCGGATTGATGCTCCCATTCCCGATGTGGAACAAATGAACTTGAATGATGACGATCTTGAGCTGATTGTCCAGGACGATCCGGGCGTAAAAGCCGCAAAAGAACGGGCGGCGATGGCACAGCATAAACTTGACCAGACCCGCGCAAGTTTTTATCCCACTGTTGCCATGACCGGACGCTATGATTGGCTGGGGCAGGATCCGAATAGTGTCGATGTGGCTGTCAGTTCGACTTCGCCAAATAGTTATCGGTTTGGCGTCGTGCTTCAGCAACCCTTGGGGCCCTTTACTTCGGAATATGCGGCAGTCGAGACAGCGCATGCCGATGTGCTGAAAACCGAGGCGCTCTATCGACAGGCACTGATCGATGCCGAGACCAAGCTTAGAACGGTGTTGGATGCCAAAACCCAAACAGAGCTTTCCGCAAAATCCAGCCAATTACAGACCGCCCAAACGCGCTTAACTTTTCAGCAAACGAGCCAGTTATTTAAAGATGGCTATGCGGATCTTGATGCCGTGTCCCAGGCGCAAATCAGTCTGTCCAAGGAGCAGGAGGCTACTGATGAATTGTTGGCAGATGCGAAGCTTGCCGCGTGGAATGCGTATCTCGTTTTGCGGCCTGATGAATTCGCCGAGGTGTTGCTCGGGATAAATCATGCCGACCCAATGCTAACGGATAGGGGCAATCAGCCGGAATTGTTATCGACGCACACCGGCAAACTTTTAAGAGAGTAGCCGCTGTCATTGACTGGAATGAACGAGCTAAGGATTTGGTTGAAAATAACTTCCCGAAACCACTATTTTCGATCGTCGAGCCGTTCGTGCTGAGCTTGTCGAAGCATGATCGGCTTGACGCGGTAGGCCGAAATTTTCCCGCTCACCCTTCGACAAGCTCAGGGCGAACGGAAAAATTTCACTCAATCCATATCGGGAAGTTATTACTGACCATATCCTAAGCCTTTGATGGTCCCATCTTCCAAGGAAAATAAAGTGCTCAATCAGGCTTTTTTCAGTGTAAGCAAATAACAATTTTTACGTAAGCATTTATACTATACTCTTGTAAGCTAATCGACTTAGGAGAGGGATATTCCTCAAAGTGTTACGCAGAACCAGACACATTGTCTTTAGTACAGGCGGATAATAATATAACGCTTGAACCTATGGTGGTCGAAGGCGTTGCTCCGCCCGGCAATGGCCTGATGAATCCGCAGAGCGCGGCGCGCTCGCACAGTGTCGTATCACGCGCCGCCATCGAGCAGAAAAACACGCTTAATAACGCCTACCAGGCCATGGATTTACTGCCGGGGGTTAACACTTACAGCTACGACGCCACCGGCTTATTTGGCGGTGGTTTGCGGATGCGCGGTTTCAACAGCGATCAAATGGGTGTCAGCATTGATGGCGCGCCAATCAACGATGCAGGCAACTATGCCGTCTATCCTTCCGAACTGGTTGATCTTGAAAACCTGGAAGAGATTTCAGTCACCCAAGGCTCGAGTGAAACTGATGCGCCTATGGTCGGGGCAACCGGCGGTTCGATAGGCTTTGTCACTTCCGGTCCCAGTGATCACTCACGCTTCCGGGTGCAACAGAGTTACGGCGCCTATAATGCTTGCAAGACCTTTTTGCGAGCCGATACCGGCTATCTGGGCGACAACCGTTTTAAGGCTTTTATTTCGGTCTCCAAAGCCGAGGCTGAAAAGTGGAAAGGCTACGGCGGCGCCGATCGCGAGCATCTGGATTTTAAAGGCGTGCTCAACCTGGCGCCCGGTAGCAGTATTACCGGCGGCTTGTTGTATAACGAGATGCTCAACAACAATCTGCGCACTTTAACCTTAGCCGAAATTCAAACGCTGGGCCGCGATGCCGATTTCGGCGACCAAGCCCCGCAACATCTGGCCGGGATCAATGGCAGCGCCCAAGTCGAAAAAATACCGTCAGACCGCTATTACAACCTTAACCTCAATCCGTACCGCAATTACCTGGCCACACTGAAAGGCCGATTCCAACTGCTGCCCAATCTGCACCTGGATGTTGACCCTTATTACAACTACGGCTACGGAACCGGCGGCAACCAGCTCAGGACGCTGGCGGAAAGCAATGCAGTCAACAAACTCGGAGGCGGCATCGGTGACATCAATCACGACGGAGACACACGGGATACGGTAATGATTTACAGCGGTGCCGTGACAGAAACCGAGAGGCCCGGCGTTACCGCCCGTCTTCACAGTCAGGTTGCTAATCATCGCTTAATGGCCGGCTACTGGTTCGAGTATGCGCATCACCGCCGCACGCAACCGGCGGTGCCATTCGACGCCGCCGGTAATAGCGCCGATCCCTGGCTAGACAACACCTCAGCCTTTCTACTGCGTCAGGACGGCACGCCTTATCAGGGCCGCGACTTTCTGACCCTTAATACCTCGCAATCGTTCTTCGGCCAAGACGACATCGGTTTCCTGAACGACAAACTCATCCTGTCGCTGGGCTTGCGTTACACCCAAATTCAGCGCGATTTCACCCATTACGCCAGTGAAGGCGGAGGCGCTTATTACAACATTAAACAAACTTACGCCAGACCGCTCCCGAGTGTCGGCATCCGTTACCAGTTCACCGATACCCAACAAGTGTTTGTCAACCGCGCCGAAAACTTCAAGGCACCGCCGGACTCGGTGTTTTATGGCTTGATTAACGGCGGCAGTTTTAACAATCAGGGCAAATTAACCGGTTACACGCTAAACACCGTCAATGTCGGCGAGGAATTGGCAACCAACTGGGACTTGGGCTACCGCTATACCGGCAAGGATGTGTCATTCTCAGGCACACTGTTTTACATCGATTACCGCAACCGTATTGCTTCGGCCTTCGACCCCATCAACAATATCAGCACTAACTACAATGTCGGCGATTCCACGACCCAAGGTGTTGAATTGGAGTCAGCCTGGCGTTTTTTGCCGAACTGGAGCGTGTACGGCTCCTTCACCTATACCGACAGCCGCATCGGACAAAATCTACAAACCGACGCCAATACGGTTGAAGCGACTGCCGGCAAGGCGTTTCCCGACGTACCAAGCTATATGGCGGGCGCGGCGCTGCAATATCGCGATGGGCCGTGGTCGGGCAATTTGTCGGCCAAGTACACCGGCGCACGCTATTCGACGCTGGTCAACGATGAATCGATTAACGGCTATACGCTGGTCAGTTTTGATGCAGGCTATCGTCTGCCTTCGACGGGATGGTTCCGCGATCCGACCGTGCGTCTTAATGTTTACAACCTGCTGGATCAGAATTACCTCAACCTGAATGCCGGTAGCGGCAGCGGCTTTACCAACCGTGCACTGGGCGTGGGCGGCAGCGCTCCGTCTTACTACATTGGCGCGCCTCGCAGTTTCAGCGTCGCGTTATCCACTGATTTTTAATGGGTTTGGGTATGCTTTGTAATGTTCTTTTGAAGGGATCTCAATGACAAGATATTTGCTCAGGATACTGCTACTTGTTGGATTGGCGGCATGGGTTCCGGTGACTTACGCTGCTGCGCCCCCTTTGCATTTTACCAAGCTGAATATTGATGCGCTTAGCTCGCCAATGACCATGATCCAGGATCATCAAGGATTTATCTGGATGGGTACGTACTCGGGCTTGTACCGTTACGACGGTTATCAATACCGATACTTTCAGCATCAGTCCAATACACCGGGTAGCGTCCCCCACGACTCAGTGAGCAGTTTGCTTGAGGATCAGCAACACCGGCTGTGGATTGGTACCCGGAATGGCCTGTTGCTTTTTGACTCGGAAACCAATACCTTTAAAACTTACTTGCCATCTGCTGATCAGGGCGATCCGCAACAAATCCGTCAAATCCGCAAAATCGTTTCGGATGGTAAAAGAGGATTGTGGCTGGCGACACGGCTGGGATTACAATACTTTGATCCCGACACAGGAAAGTTTCGCATTTATCAGCATGATTCAACCCAGCCTGATAGCCTTGCTAGAGATAATGTCGACACGTTGGCGCTTGATCGGCAAGGAGGTCTGTGGCTTGCGACTTGGCCGGGAGGCGTTGATTACCTGCCCGTCGGCAGCTCTCAATTTCAGCATTATCAAATCAACACCCCTGACAACAGTCCCCTGGCAAAAAACATCAGAGCTTTGTTTGTCGATAGTCGGCAGCGCTTGTGGATAGGGACTGAGGCTGGGATTTTCCTTAAGCAACCCGGCCAGAATTGGGCACAAAACAAGCAACTGCCGATGCCTGGAATTCCGGAAGATTTCAGGGTTCACGAGTTTATCGAAGACAGCTCGGGAACCGTTTGGGCAGCCACTGTTGGCGGTTTATTGCGTTGGGATGATGCCCGGCAGCAATTTGACCGCTACCAACATCAACTCGAAGATCCAAACAGCCTTGTCGGCAACCATGTTTTGTCATTGCTGCTGGATCGCTCCGGGTCATTTTTGATCAGTACAAGAAACGGAATCAGCCGAGTCGATTTATCCCTCGGCGGATTCGAACAACTTATCCCAAGAACATTGCAAGGTAAAGCCGACTATACGGATAACACTGTGACCGCGATAGCATCGGCTGAAGCAGGTCAATTGTGGCTGGGCGGTCGGTCTACCCTGTTGTTGATCGATCCCAAAACCCGGCAGATTATCAAAAAACTGACGGCCAAGCATAACCGGAAAGACGGACTCCCTAACGACATAATTTACAGTTTGCACCAACAACCGAAGGGGCCGTTATGGATAGGAACCCGCAATGGATTGATCCGGTTTGATCCCCGGCAGGCGCATTTTCAGTCCATATCGTTGGGCGATATTGCCAGTAATTTCGTCAATAAAATTGTCCCCGGCCTTGGCGGTACGCTATGGCTGGGCACCGGTGGCGGCTTGATCGAATATGACCCGACATCGGGCGTCCTGCGAAAATTTCAGCATGATCCGCTGGATCCGCACAGTCTTGCCAACAATTCCGTTAGCACGCTTATGGTTGATCGTGTCGGCAAAGTCTGGGTGGGCGGCGGCGATATATCAGGCGGAGGATTGGGTGTGCTTAATCCCGCCACGAGTCTATTTCAACATTATTATTTCGATCCCACTAACCCGGCCGGCTTGGCAAATAATTTTATACTGGATTTACAGGAAGACCCGGATGGCTCGGTGTGGATTGCCTCGACCAGTGGCATTAGCCAAGCAATCGTTACCGCGGACGGCAGTCTGAGTTTTCGTAATTACAACAATCGTGATGTTTTGTACTCCGACTACATCAGAGCAATCAAAATCGATAAAACAGGAAAGCTTTGGCTCAGCACCAACGCTGAATTGGCAAAGCTCGACCCGATAACCGCGCAATTCAGTACTTATCATCTTTCTGAGGGGTTTTCTACAAATTGGGTTTATGGAGCCTCCTTAGTCGACGGTGACGGAATGCCGTATTTTAATAATTTGAATGGCATGGTCGTTGTTCACCCTGAGTCCGTTCGAAACAATCAAATACCGCCGACCGTAGCAATCACCGATATCAGCGTTCTTAATCGTTCGCTTACCGAGGACGTTAATGTCGAAGGCGTTCAGTTAGAAGGCAGTACGGTCGCCCCCAAAGCGTTGACATTGCCGTGGCGAAAACTGATGTTCTCCTTGCGCTTTTCAGCGCTGCATTTCGCCGATCCCATGCGCAATCGTTATGCCTACAAACTGGAAGGCTTTGATCGGGACTGGGTGGAAACCGATAGCAGTAATCGCGTTGCAACTTACACCAACCTTAATCCAGGACAGTATCTGTTTCGCGTCAAAGCCAGCAATAATAACGGAGTCTGGAATGAAACGGGGATCAGCCTGCCCATCACCATCACCCCTTCATATTGGCAGGCAGTGTGGTTCCGCGCAATTGCGCTCAGCACCTTAATGGGGCTATTGGCAGCGGCCTATTTTTGGCGCATCCGACAACTCCGGAGGATTCAGGCTAATCTTGAAGATCAGGTTGCAAAGCGGACTGAGGAACTTCAAGACATGACTAATCAGGCGTTGGCGGCAGTACAAATCAAAAGCGCATTTTTAGCCAATATGAGCCATGAAATTCGCACTCCGATGAATGCCATCATGGGCATGACTCATTTGACCTTGTTAACCGAGTTGACGGGGAAACAGCGCAATTATTTAAATAAAATCAACACGTCGGCTAAATGGTTGCTGGGCATACTCAACGATATTCTGGATTTTTCCAAACTCGAAGCCGGTAAGCTCAAGTTGGAATACACCGAATTCAGGCTTGAGACGGTCATGCAGTATTTGGATGACGTAACGTCGTCACTGCTAAACAGTAAACAATTGGCGCTGCGCTTTGAGGTTGACCCGGATGTGCCAACCACCTTGATCGGCGATCCGCTAAGGCTGGGGCAGGTGCTGCTCAATCTGTTGAGCAATGCCATCAAGTTTACCGAGAAGGGCAGCGTCACACTACAGGTGCAGTTACAGGCTTCTGATGCTAAAGAGGCCTGTTTGTGCTTCAGTGTTATCGATACCGGCATCGGCTTGAACGAAGAGCAACAAAGCCACTTGTTCGCTGCTTTCAATCAAGCCGATGACTCGACCACTCGCAAGTACGGCGGTACCGGGCTGGGGCTGAGTATCAGCAAGGAGCTGGTCGAAGCCATGGGCGGCACTATCAACATCGAAAGCCGTTTGGGGTTTGGCAGTACCTTTTATTTTATAGTCACTCTTGGCTTGCAGGCCGTGAGCGAGTTCAATCAGTCAGCTTTGCAAACGGTTAAGTCGAATAAATATCCGGAGCTGAACAATGTGTATCTGCTGTTCGTGGAGGATGATTTAGCCATCCGGGAAATGATGCCGGATATACTGGGTTATGAAGGCATTCGGGTCGATCTCGCCTCTAACGGAGCTGAAGCGATTGCCATGATCGACAAGAACGATTATGCAATGGTGTTAATGGATTGCCAGATGCCGGTAATGGACGGTTTTGAAGCCAGCCGTATTATTCGTGCCGATCCGCGTTTTGCTGATCTGCCGATCATCGCCATGACGGGCAACGTGATGGCGGAAGATCGAAAACGTTGTCTAGCCAACGGTATGACCGATCATGTTTGCAAGCCGATTGACTGGGAACAGTTTTTCCCGACGTTGGCTCGCTGGGTCAAACCCGCTGTTCCGGCATTGCAGAGCCGGGATGCTGAGCTCAATCCGGATTTTAGGCATCCTGAATCGGCATCCGTTGCGTTTCCGGCCGGGGATGTATCGACTTATCGGCAACTTATGGTCGAACTGGACGCTCTGCTTGCCAACGACAGCTTTATCAACGACGAACTGCTCGCCCGGCTCAAAATGCTTTTTTCGGATGACAAACAGGAGGAATACAATACCCTGGTCCAATACATTCTTAACACCGATTATCCTAAGGCCAAATCTGTGCTGAACGCACTCATGGATGTGCCAAATGAGGAAATTGAAACATCAGGTCAAGACCCGCGTCCCACTATCCTGATCGTCGACGATACGCGCGTTAATCTGGAAGTACTGGCGTTACTGCTAACTCAGGATTACCAAGTCAAGGTGTCCGGCAATGGGCAGAGGGCATTGGATATAGCGCAGTGTGTCCCTCATCCCGATCTCATTCTGCTTGATGTCAGAATGCCGGTGATGGATGGTTACGAAGTATGCCAACGCTTACAGGAAAATCCGCTTACCCGTGATATTCCGGTAATTTTTGTGACTGCCGCGTTCGATCAGGAATCCGAAACCTATGGCCTACAACTGGGAGCGGCGGATTACATCAGTAAACCCATCAGTCCCGCCATTACTTTAATGCGGGTACGTAACCAGCTGTTGATCAAGCGGCATAAAAAGGAATTGAAGCGCATTGCCCATTATGACGCCTTGACAGGTATCCCCAACCGGGTGTTGTTGGCTGATCGCCTGAAACAGGCTGTCAGCCAAACCAAACGTGAGCGAAAAATATTGGGTATTTGTTATCTGGATCTTGATGGTTTCAAATCCGTTAACGATACTTTGGGGCATCAAGCCGGTGACCAGGTGCTGATCGAAATGGCACGGCGGATGGGCAACATCCTTCGTGAAGGGGATACCGTCGCCCGTCTGGGCGGCGATGAGTTCGTGGTATTGCTGCCGAATTTAAATCACGAGGAGGAATGTATAGCCACCCTGAAGCGACTACATGAGGTCATTGCCTTGCCGATTTGCATTCAGGATCAATCATTTTCGCTTACGTCCAGCATCGGTGTAAGCATTTTTCCTAACGATGACAATGACCCGGACGTGCTGTTAGGCCATGCCGATCAAGCCATGTATGCCGCCAAGCAATCGGGCAAGAACCGCTACCATTTCTACAATCCCCTAGATGCCGGGTAACTATGCGGTTTAGCCCTGAACTTATCCTAATCTAGGCGGCGGAAAAAAATTTCCAACATATCCGATGTAAGACATGCCGGTATTCCGCGACCACGATTCAGTGCGGGAAAAATTGTCCAGCTTTTTTTCGCAGGCGATAACTTTCGGTTTTATCCGCATATCCTTCTGTAGAATATCCGGCACCGTCCCCCTTTTTCCGGTTTATTACCGGCGGCGGTCTGCCACGGATTGATGTGATCGGCTATAATCCTCGCCGTGACTAGGGTGTATTAATGGCGCGATTACTGCGTGTTTCGACATCAGATCAAGTAAGCATTGAATAATTTGGAGAGCGTTATGAGAAAAATATCCGTATTAAGCGCGTTATTGTTGACTGCCTGTGTCACCATCAACATTTATTTTCCCGCTGCCGCTGCTGAAAAAGCGGCGGATGAAATCATCAAAGACATTCAAAATGTCGCCCCGCAGAAAGCGGAACCCAAGCCTAAGGCCAGTTTGCCGGATTGGCAGGCAAGTGTTTATCAGGTGATTGATACGGCAATCAATGTGGTGGTGTCGCCGGCGCAGGCCGATGAGGCGGACTTGGCAATCGATAGCGCTGAAATCAGACAGTTGCGCGCCACTATGGAAAGCCGCTTTGCCAGTCTGCAACCTTTGTATGCGGCGGGTTTTATCGGCATTCAGGCGGACGGCCTGTTGGCGGTCAGGGATGCTGAAAGCGTGCCGCTTAAAGACAGGAATCAGGTCAATAAACTGGTCGCCGCAGAAAATGCCGACCGGCAAAGTCTTTATCAGGCGATTGCCAATGCCAACGGCCATCCCGATTGGGCGGCGCAAATCAAATCAACTTTTGCCGGTCGCTGGGTGAGTAATGCTCAACCGGGCTGGTGGTATCAATCCTCAGGAAGCTGGAAACAAAAATAGACATGGCAAATAGAAGAAGAGCGAGAAAGCAGTTACCGGAAACGCCGGTTAAAGTCACTATAGAATCGTTGGCCCATGATGGGCGAGGGGTGGCGCATGTCGATGGTAAAGTGATATTTATCGATGAGGCGTTGCCGGGCGAAGAAGTGGAGTTTATTTATACCGAAAGCCGCAAGGATTATGCGGAAGGCAAGGTCGTCACGCTGTTAAGTCGCGCCGCCGATCGGGTTGATGCGTTGTGCGCACATTACGGCGTGTGCGGCGGTTGCAGTTTTCAGCATGTCGAAGCGTCTGCGCAAATCCGGATCAAGCAGGATTTGCTGGTCGATCAGTTCAAGCGCATCGGCAAGACTGAAATACCGGAGCTTTGGCAACCGTTGGTAGGCCCGCATTGGGGGTATCGCAGCAAAGCGCGGATGGGCGTTAAATATGTCGAGAAAAAAAACCGGGTGCTGGTGGGGTTCAGGGAAAGACGGCATCCGTATTTGGCTGAAATTGAAAGCTGTATCGTCATGCATCCTGTCGTCGGCACTAAGCTGATGGCCTTGTCGGAAATGATCGGCGGTTTGACCATCAAGGATAAAATTCCGCAGATCGAAGTGGCCATCGGCGATCAGCAATGCGTGCTGTCTTTTCGGGTGCTGGAGCCGCCGACCGATGCCGATAAGGAACGGATGCGTGAGTTTGGACATCAGCATGACATCTCGCTGTGTTTGCAATCCAAAGGTCCTGATACCATCGTGCCGCTGGATGGCGAGCCGGAACTGATACCGACTTATGCGTTGCCGGATCAAGGCTTGGAGTTTAAATTCAAACCTGCGATGTTCACCCAGGTTAATTATGAAATTAACAAGCAAATGATCAACCGGGTGCTGGAGACGTTGGCGTTGAATGAAAACGACTCGGTGCTGGATTTATTTTGCGGTTTGGGTAATTTTACTTTGCCGATGGCGAAATTTGCAGGTCATGTGGTCGGCGTGGAAGGTGACCAACCCTTGGTCAATCACGCCAAAGAAAACGCTCGTCATAACGGCATCGAAAACGTTGAGTTTTATGCGGCCGATTTAAGCAAGGATATTAGCGATCAGCCTTGGGCTAACCGGAAATACAACAAGATCATGCTGGATCCTTCCAGAGCCGGTGCTTCCGATGTTTTGCATCATTTTAAAAAGTGGCAGCCTGAGCAGATTGTTTATGTGTCCTGTAATCCGTCAACTTTAGCGCGCGATGCGGGGATTCTGGTTAATGAGTTGGGTTATAAGCTGGTTAAAGCCGGGGTGATGGATATGTTTCCACAGACCGGGCATGTCGAGTCGATGGCTTTATTCGAGAAATAAAAAGAGCAATGACTCATTTTTGTTAAGCCGGAATATGACGTTCTGATTTGGATAGGGCTTGGGCGCTAAATGAAAAATAATCAGCCAGGCGATATACAGAATTATCTGGATATTTGTATTGCCAGCCAGCAACTGACGGTTTATGCGGATGGACACCCGATGCTGCGTTATCCCATTTCCACCGCCAAAAAAGGCGCTGGCGAATTGATGGGTAGCGAATGCACGCCTACCGGCTGGCATAAGATCAGAGCCAAAATTGGCGAGGGCCGGTCATTAAACTCGGTTTTTGTCGGCAGGCGCGCCACCGGTGAAATTTACAGTGCCGATTTGGGTAGGCAGCATCCGCAACGCGACTGGATTTTGACCCGGATCTTGTGGTTGGGCGGGCTGGAGCCGGGCAAGAATCGTTACGGCAACGTCGATAGCGCTTGGCGGTATATTTATATCCACGGTTGTCCTGATGAGTTGATGAACGGCAGTCCTGAATCGCATGGCTGTATTCGGAT
>Ga0208395_100187_pt1 | contig 27732 bp, 28 predicted proteins | sample LakWasMet61_LOW9_2_FD_183893 | JGI IMG/M metagenome (GOLD analysis project Ga0208395, IMG submission 183893) | Freshwater sediment methanotrophic microbial communities from Lake Washington under simulated oxygen tension - Sediment Metagenome... | ecosystem: Environmental > Aquatic > Freshwater >...
CGGCTCGAAGCTCTGGTAGGTAAACGCGGTCTTCACCTGATGCGGCAGAATCGTCACGGGCGTGATGATCGACACCAGCGTGTAGCCATCGGGCTTGGCCTGCGCGACCTCGGTGAATCCGACTGCGCCGCCCCCACCGGCCCGGTTGACGACCACTATGGCCTTGCCGAGATATTTTTGGGCGCTCGCCGCGAGCGCCCGGAACACCAAGTCTGTCGCGCCCCCCGGCGCATACGGAATGACAATCTGGACTTCCTTGGCGGGAAACTGCTGCGCCATGACCGGGCCCGCGAGTCCGCAGACCACCGCGAGAATCACACTACGAAATAGAGTTTTCATTGTGTCCTCCAAATGGATCAACGACCTATTTGGAGTCTGTTCCCACGAGACGCAACCGTATTGATCCACATCAAGTAAATTGCTGGCCACCGATGGTTTTACATGACGTGTGGAACCTGGAACTCCCAATCGGCATGACGTCGCGAGCAGGAGCGCGGCCCTGTTTCGTCGTTCCGCACGATTGCTCGATCAGGCACCGAAAGCCGCGTGCTCTGTTTGGCCTGCTGCGTACGGCGCGGCTTGTTCGGCCGCAAGGGTTCGCCAATCCAGGCATCTCCGTTGCGGAGACCAAAGCGACCGGCTGCATATTCATTCCCTGTTCCGGAACAGATATGCCGAAGCCTGCTACAAGCCGCGATTCATCGAGGGCGGGCCCTGTAAAGGCGAATGTTCCCTGCGGGGCCCTTCGAGGGGCCTACTCCCACTCGATTGTCGCCGGCGGCTTGCCCGAAATGTCGTAGACCACGCGGTTGATGCCGCGGACTTCGTTGATGATGCGGTTCGAGACGCGGCCCAGCAGCTCGTGGGGAAGCTCCGCCCACTTGGCGGTCATGAAGTCCGAGGTCTGTACGGCGCGCAGGGCCACCACGTAATCGTAGGTACGGCCGTCGCCCATGACGCCGACACTTTTCACCGGCAGGAACACGGCGAACGCCTGGCTGGTCTTGTCATACCAGTCTGCGGCGCGCAGTTCGTCGATGAATATGGCGTCGGCGCGACGCAGAAGTTCGGCAAATTCATGTTTCACTTCGCCGAGAATGCGCACGCCGAGCCCCGGCCCCGGGAAGGGATGGCGGTACACCATCTCGTGCGGCAGACCCAGCGCCACGCCGAACTCGCGCACTTCGTCCTTGAACAGTTCGCGCAAGGGTTCCAGCAGCTTGAGGTTCAGCGTCTCCGGCAAGCCGCCGACGTTGTGGTGGCTCTTGATGGCATGAGCCTTCTTGGTTTTCGCCCCGGCCGACTCGATCACATCCGGATAGATAGTGCCCTGGGCGAGCCATCTGGCATTGGGCAATTTCTGCGCTTCGGACTGAAACACCTCGACGAACTCGCGGCCGATGATCTTGCGTTTCTGTTCGGGATCGCTGACACCCTTCAAGTGGCCCATGAACTGGTTCTCGGCGTCGACATGGATCACCTTGACGCCCAGGTTGCGGGCGAAAGTATCCATTACCTGCACCCCTTCATTGAGTCGCAGCAGGCCGTTATCGACGAAGACACAGGTCAGCTGATCGCCGATGGCTCGGTGCAGGAGCGCCGCGACCACCGAGGAATCGACGCCGCCCGAAAGGCCGAGAATCACCTCTTCCTTGCCGACCTGCGCGCGCACCTTGTCGATCGCCTCGTTGACGTAGTTCGGCATGTTCCAGTCGCCCCGGCATCCGCAGATTTCGCGCACGAAACGGGCATAGATCTCGCGCCCCTTGAGGGTGTGGGTGACTTCCGGATGAAACTGCACGGCATAGAAGCCGCGCGCCTCGTCGGCCATCGCGGCAATCGGGGTGGACTCGTTACTCCCGATGACCTTGAAGCCGGGCGGCAGCTCCGTCACCTTGTCGCCATGGCTCATCCAGACTTCGAGCAGGCCATGCCCCTCGGCGTTGACGCGATCCTGGATGCCGTTGAACAGCTTGGAGTGCCCCCGTGCGCGCATCTCCGCGTAGCCGAATTCGCGCTTGCTGCTGCTTTCGACCTTGCCGCCGAGTTGCGCGGCCATGGTCTGCATGCCGTAGCAGATGCCGAGGACGGGAACGCCGAGCTTGAACACGATGTCGGGCGCCTTCCATTCCTCGGCCTCATAGACCGAGTTCGGGCCGCCGGAAAGGATGATCCCCTGCGGATTGAAGTCGCGAATGAAATCCTCCGACACGTCGAAGGGATGCAATTCGCAATACACCTGCTGTTCGCGCACGCGACGGGCGATCAGCTGCGCGACCTGGGAGCCGAAGTCGAGAATGAGGATTTTCTGGTGGGCCATGGCGGGAATCTCGCAAAACGAAGTTTCAGTGGAGCCTAACGTCGGCATTATCGACGTTAAGCGGAGAGGCCAAAACTAAAAATGAAAAAGGCGGCCGCAGCCGCCTTTTTCAGACAATAAACATCAGTCGATATGGTAGTTCGGTGCTTCTTTGGTGATTTGCACATCGTGTACGTGCGATTCACGGATGCCGGCCGAAGTGATTTCGACAAATTCCGCCTTGGCCCGCATCTCGTCGATGGTGGCGCAGCCGACGTAACCCATCGATGAGCGCAGGCCGCCCATCAACTGGTGGATCACGGCGATGACCGGACCCTTGTAGGGAACGCGGCCCTCGATGCCTTCCGGCACCAGCTTTTCAACATTGGCGTCGGAATCCTGGAAGTAGCGATCCGCCGCACCGTCCTTCATCGCGCCAAGGCTGCCCATGCCGCGATAGGCCTTGTACGAGCGCCCCTGATACAGCACGGTTTCACCCGGGGCTTCCTCGGTGCCGGCGAACAGGCCGCCCAGCATCACGGCGTTGGCGCCGGCGGCAATGGCCTTGGAGATGTCGCCCGAGAAGCGAATGCCGCCGTCGGCGATCAGCGGTACGCCGCTCGCCACCAGCGCATTGGCAACCATATCCACGGCGGTGATCTGCGGCACGCCGACGCCGGCGACGATGCGCGTGGTGCAGATCGAACCGGGGCCGATGCCCACCTTGACGCCGTCGGCGCCGTGATCGACCAGCGCCTTCGCCGCCGTGGCCGTGGCGATGTTGCCGCCGATCACTTCCACTTGCGGGAAATTCTTCTTGACCCATAGCACGCGCTTGAGCACGCCCTCGGAATGACCGTGGGCGGTATCCACCACGATCACGTCGACGCCGGCTTCGGCCAGCAGTTCGGCGCGTTCCTCGGTGCCTTCACCGACGCCGATGGCGGCGCCGACGCGCAGATGGCCCTGCTCGTCCTTGCAGGCAAAGGGATGCTCGCTGGACTTGAGAATATCCTTGACGGTCACCAGGCCGCGCAACTGGAAGGCGGCATTGACCACCAGCACACGTTCCAGGCGATGCTTGTGCATCAGGGCCTTGGCCTCTTCCGCCGATGTTCCCTCGGTGACCGTGACCAGTCGCTCGCGGGGCGTCATGATGGCGCGTACGGCCTGATCGAGGTTGGTTTCGAAGCGCGTGTCACGGTTGGTGACGATGCCGACCACGACGCCGTTATCCACCACCGGCAGGCCTGAAATCCTGTGGAGCCGCGTCAGCGCCAGCACTTCACGTACAGTCATGGTGGGCGGAACGGTGATCGGGTCTTTCAGCACCCCGGATTCGAAGCGCTTGACCTTCGCCACTTCGGCAGCTTGGGCCTGCGGATTCAGGTTCTTGTGGACGATGCCGATGCCGCCTTCTTGCGCCAGGGCGATCGCCAGGCGCGCTTCGGTCACCGTATCCATGGCGGCGGAGACGAGCGGCAGATTCAGCTGAATCTTGCGGGTGAGGCGGGTTGCGAGGCTGACGTCGCGGGGCAGGATCGCCGAATGGGCGGGAACCAGGAGGACGTCGTCAAACGTCAGCGCCTTCTGGAGGAGTCGCATAATGAAATTCCTTCGTGCCAAAAACGCATTATAGCGGAAGACCCATATAAGGACTTGCTGAACAGGCTACCGGGAGCACAGTCCGGCCTGCCCAAACGGTCATTCCGATCGCTCGAAATCCCCATGGCTACAGGGCCCGCCTGGTTTCACGGAACACAATTCACCTGGCGTGCCCGAGCTCCCGTGTCGTCGTCCGGCGCGTCCTAGTCGCCGAGCAACTCTGCCACGGGCTCGAGCTGCTCCACATGCTGCGCCACCACTTTCAGGATGACAGTGATCGGAATGCTCAGCAGCAAGCCCCAGACGCCCCACAGCCATGCCCAGAACAGCAGCGATACGAATACCGCCGCCGTGTTCATTTTGGCGATCCTGCCCGTCATCCATGTGGTAACGAAGTAGCCGACAACCGTCGCGATGGCCAGCGAAATCCCTGCGATCAGCAGCGCCGTCGACAGGCTCTCGAACTGCATGAAGGCTGCCATGCCGATGAAGGCGGCGGTGGCCGCGGGACCGAAGTAGGGAACGATGTGGAGCAGCCCGGCGGCCACCGCCCAGGCGCCGGCGTTCTCGAGACCGCACCAGAAGAGCGCGATCCAGGTGGCCAATCCGACCAGTACGTTGGTCGCCAGCAGCATGAACATGTAACGCTGGATGGAATCGTTGATGTCGTCGAGCATGTGCACCGTAATCTTTTTGTGCGACAGCGATGGCCCCGTGAGTCGTACGAGCTTTCTCTTGTAGGTGTTGCCGGACAGCAGGAGGAAGTAGGTCAGGAAGAGCACCATGCTTGCCTGCCCGATCAAGCCTGCGAAACCCATGGACCCTGCCCAGAGGAAGTTGCCGACCTTGAAGCCGGGCGGATCGATCACGACACGCGTCGCCTGCCGTTTTGCAGGCGATGCCAGACCTGCCGCCTGGCTGGTCGCCTTCTCGATCTCGGTCGCGGCCGTTTGCACCTTCTGCATGGTGCTGACCTCCCCCTGGCGGAGCCTCGCGAGGCCTGCGGACAGCTTGCTCACCGCTTCCGGCAGTTGATCGAGGATGGTCTTCACCTGCCCCCGCAAGGAATAGGCCCCGAGGGCAAGAGCGCAGACGACGCCGATCATCACGATGCTGGTGCCCACGACGCGGGGAATGCGGATCAGTTCGAGCCACACGACAAGTCGATTCAGGGTGTACGCAAAGAGTATGCCGAGCAACAGTGAGACGAAAAAGCTCTGCGCCCACTTCAGCGCGAACACCACCGCCACGGTCGCCAGAATGGTCAGCGCAATGTTCGGCCCGGTCATTGCTTGAGGCGCCGCCTGCGCCGGCAGGAGCGATTCGGGATTTTCAGGCAATTGACTGCCTGCGGCAGCGTCCGCATCTGGAACAGGAATGGCAGGCATCGAAACGGACATTGAGTGGGCGGGGAGGTCTAGGGCTATCGCTAGCGGGATTCGACCAGCCGCCACAAGCGGGAACTGCGCGGGGTCGTGGCAATGATCATAGCCAGCGGGCGCGTCGAAGTTCGTGCGATGCCGCACATTCGAACGCGGCGCTCACCTGGGGGTTCTGCGCGCCCGGGCGGACCGCCTGGCAGAGACCACCTCCACCGGCATGGGAGCTTGGCTACGCGCATGTTTGCGCGGCGAGGCGCTCCTTCTCCTCGGCGCGCATCCTCTCATGCTGCAGGCTGCCGAACCACAGCGCGTATTGCCGTGTGAACTCCGCTCCCAGAAAGAAGATCTGTGCCGAGTAATACACCCAGAGCAGCAGCGCGATCACGGATCCGGCGGCACCGAAGCCGGATGCCACGCCGCTGTTGCCCAGATACAGTCCAATCGCGTATTTTCCCAGGCTGAACAGCCCCGCCGTGAAGGCGGCGCCGACCCAGACGTCGCGCCAGGACAGGGGCGCGTCCGGCAGGGTCTTGTAGATCACGGCGAACATGCAGGCAATGACGCCGAAGGAAATGACGGAGGACGTGGTGGCGAGGACCACGACAGAATTGCCCCAGACCGCACCGGCGTAGCGTTCAAGCATGGCCAGCCCGGCGCTGACGACCAGCGAGACGAGCAGCAGGAAAGCCAGCACAAGCACCAGGCCGAAAGACAGGAGGCGGGTTCTCAGGAGCACCGTGAAGGGCGACCGGCAAGGCGGACCGATGCCCCACAGTTCATCCAGGCTGCCCTTCAACTCGGCGAAAACGCTGGTAGCGCCGAGCAGCAGCAGGACGCTCGCGATGAGTGTCGCCACCCGCCCGGAATCGGGGTCGCGCGCGGCTGCCAGCAACGCCTGGATCGCCTGCGCGCCATTCGGACCGACCAAGCCCTGCAACTGGGCAACAATCTCACCCTGGGCCGCCTCGGCACCGAAGACATACCCGGCGACCGCGATGGCCAGTATCAGGATCGGCGTCATGGAGAACAAGGTGTAGAACGCCAGCGCAGCGCCTTTGCTGGCTGCGCGATGATCGAGCCACGATCTCAGCGACTCGACCAGGACAATCTTCAGACGCCGCAACCAGTGGGTTGGGGCGAGGACCAGCCATTCGACGAGTTTGCGGAACATGGCTCTCTTGCGCCCCCGGCAGGACCTACAGGGGAATGCAGCAGTGGCAGTCCCGACAACGACGTGAATCACCCGCGGCCCCGGACCAGGGTCCGGGGCCGCGGGGCGACTGTGACTTACTTCAGGCGGATGTCGTTCTTGACGGACTTCACGCCGCGGACGCTGCGTGCCAGTTCGGCAGCCTTGCTCGCTGCTGCACTGTTGGCGACAAAGCCGCTGAGTTGTACCACGCCCTTGAAGGTCTCGACGTTGATCTCGGCGACCTTCAGCGTCGGCTCGTTGAATATCGCGCTCTTCACCTTGGTGGTGATGACGCTGTCGTCAACGTACTCGCCGGTTCCCTCCTGACTCTGTGTGGATGCACAACCCACGACGGAAACCATGGTGACGGCGGCAAGTGCGAGGAATCCTGCGGACAGGTAGTTTTTGAGTTGTTTCATGGTTGATTCTCCAATATGTAAGTAAAACGAAAATTCACTACCCGGCTTCGGACAACGCCATTTGCGCGGTACTCCGGACACGAAACCGAGCATGGCGAAGTGCATCCCGCGCGCCGTGTCGAAACCTTGTGAACAGCCTAATCACGAAGCCGCGCCGCTTCGGTGCGTTGGCGCACATAGCACCAGGGAGAATGCCGCTTCTGCATATCGAGTGCGCTCTGCCCTACCCGGGCTGTGCAGGCCTGCCCATCGATAGAGTGCGTCCCTGCGTGCGTTGGCGAACTGAAAAAAGCTCGCTGCCGGCGCACTGTCCGCATTCGAACGCAACCTTGAGGAGCATGAAATGTCGAGTATCGGTTATCACGAACCTGTCGCGGAACTGTCCCCTGAAACGCGAGACATGCACCGGGCCATTGTTTCCCTGATGGAAGAGCTGGAAGCCGTGGATTGGTACAACCAGCGCGCCGATGCCAGCAAGGATCCGGCACTGAAGGCAATCCTTGTGCACAATCGCGACGAGGAGAAGGAACACGCAGCGATGCTGCTCGAGTGGATACAGCGCAAGGACCTCAGGTTTTCCAGTCAGATGAAGGAATTCCTGTTCTCCGAAAAGCCCATCGTGCATGAGTGAGGAGCGTCCCACGGCTGCCTGTCGGACAATCGCCGTCTCGCCGGCGCCGACTTTCGGGTCGGGCTGGCCTGCGCTCCGCTCAGGCGCAGCCAAGAGCGCCGGGAAGAAGATCAGCGGCGACTGAGCAGAACGAAGACGACAAGTGCGGCCACCGCCGGAATCCCGAAGGCTTTCCACGGATTCTCTCTTGCATACTCCTGCGTGGCGTCGGCGGCGTGCCTGGCCCCCTGGCTGACGGCTATTCGCGCATCGGCGAGCCTTGCTCTCGCTTCGTCGAGTCTTTCCTCGATCCTGGCGCGTGCGCCGGCGAACTCTTCAGCGGTGGAGTCGGCCACCGCTGCCAGCAGATCGTCGGCATCTGCAGCGACACCCTTGAGATCGTTCATCAGTCTGTCCTTCTTGTATTCGACGGTGCCGCGCCTTCTGTAAAGTGCGATGTGCATGGTGCCTCCTGAAGCAATTGATCGATTGAAATAGCCGGGGGTTGGCGTACAAGCCTTCCCGTCACGACCATCCTGCTTCCGGCCTTGCGCGAAGTCTGTGCGCCAGCGTACTCATGGCCCTCCTCGCCCGGATGTCGACTGCGGGATTTCCGGGAATGACTCCGCCGCGGAAGCGTCAGCATGTCGGGCCGCTTCCGCACAGGTTCTGAAGTCCCCCGCAGGCGACGAGCGCCGTGAGGCCGCTCTATGTGTCCCAGCGTACGGAATGCCGGCGGCGAACGTGGGATAAAGCAAGCGTGCAATGCAGGGCACCCTGCGTTCCCCAATTGACCTGCCTATCCATTACGGATGAAGTCTTCGGCGATATGAATGAATTTGAAAAGGAAAACAAAATGAATGCATTGAAGAGTTTCAAGTTGATCGGCATATCGATCCTGCTGGCGGCGGGACTTGCTGCCTGCGACAAACCCGGGCCCGCAGAGGCTGCCGGCAAGAAGATCGACCAGACCGCCGATGCAGCCGGCAAGAAGATCGGCCAGACAGTGGAGGCAGCGGGCAGGAAGATCGATGAAGCCACCGACAAGGTTGGCGACAAGATGGACGAGCAAGGCAGGAAGGCCGGCGTCGCCATCGATGATGCCGAAATTACAGCCAAGATCAAAGGCGCCATTTTTGCCGAACCCGGGCTGAAGACGCTGCAAATCAGTGTCGATACCATAAAAGGCGTAGTGACCCTGACCGGAACGGTCGATTCGCAGGCGAGCAGCGACAGGGTCAAGCTCCTGGCAGGTGCCGTGGCCGGCGTAAAGGAGGTTGACAACCGTCTGGTAACGAAGTCGCTCAAGTGACATTCGACCTTCGCCGTCCCGACAAGGAATAAGCCATGAACTGTGCGCTCTGGAGGCTTGAAAGATGACTTTCAAACTGTTGCTGATAGTTCTTCTCTCAAGCCTCGCGGCCGTATTTGTCGCCCAGAATGCCGCCGTGGTCGAGATTGCCTTTCTGTTCTGGAGAACATCGATGTCGAGTTCGCTCCTGATATTTTTCAGCCTGATCGCCGGCTTTATCCTCGGCTGGTTCCTGCATGCTTACCTTCTGCACCGGAGATCCATGAGCAACAAGGGGGAGCTGGTTTATCTGCCGTGAATCAGGTGGATCGATTTCGGTCAATGTGCGACAACGTACGGAGCGAATACCGGCACTGGAGCATTATGACTTCAGGCGCTTGCTGACCTCCTCCACAGCGAGATCCTGCAACACTTGGCCCGTGACGGCAACGCCGTTCCGGGCCTTTTTCATGGCGATTCGCAGGATGGCGCAGCAGCACTGGCAGGTCGGACATTGCGGCTACAGCACATATCTCACGATCGCGACGTAATGGGCGATGCTGCCGGCGATCACGAACAGATGCCAGACGCCGTGGGCGTGGGTGAGGCGGGTATCGAGCGCATAGAAGGTGATGCCGATCGTATAGAACAGGCCGCCGGCCACGAGCCAGGAGAATCCGCCCGGACCCAGCGCTGCCAGCAAAGGGACCAGAGCCACCAAAGCCACCCAGCCCATCACGACGTAGATCACCACCGACAATATCCGCGCTCCGCTGTTCGGCCGCAGCTCCTGAAGCATTCCAAGCACCGCCAGCCCCCATACCGTTCCGAGCAGCGGCCAGCCCCAGTTCCCGCGCAGCGTCACGAGGCAGAACGGGGTGTATGTGCCGGCGATGAGCAGATAGATGCCATGGTGGTCCAGCTCACGCAGTATTTCCTTGGCACGCCCGCGCAGGCTGTGGTACAGAGTGGAGAAGCTGTAGAGCAATACCAGTGTCGCGCCATAGATCGAGACACTCGCCAGTTTCCACGGGTCGCCTTCCAGCGCTGCCAGTACGACGAGCGCGATGCTGCCTCCCAGCGCCAGCAGGGCGCCGACGAGATGCGTCAATGCGTTGAACTTTTCCCCGTAATACATAGGCTTGGCTGCATGAAGTGGATCAGTCAGCCCGGAGTGAGTCAAGTGCCGCCGGCAACCCGGCAGCGACTACATGCGCCACTCCAGGAAGGAATAGATGTAGTTCGATCCGCCGTTCACGTTACCGAACAGACGCGAGGTGCCAAAGATTCCCGAGCGGTGAGTTACGCCGACGCCGACATAGGTTTCGCTCATCGACTTCACGCCGGTCAGATCGCCGAGGCTGATGTCGACGCTGGGATCGAGGTAATTGAGGAGCCTCGAACTGCTGCGTCCGCGCGCCAGCTGGTCGCGCATTTCAACGTAAGGGACCCGCTGCGCATACGAGATGCCGACACCGAGTCCGAGGCGGGTGCGCACGCGCTCGCTCCACGGGAAACCGTAGTAATAGGCCTTCATGTAGGCATTGGCCTGCCAGGAGTCATCCTGGAGGCCGCGTTCGTTGTGACGCAACAGACCGACATAGCCGACAAAATCGAGCGGCCAGCCGTTCAGCCGCTCGATGAAGGGGCGACCCAGTTCGATCCCGGTAACGCGCGTCTGGTCCACCGTATTGGTCGAAGTGCACTTGAGCAGCATCACCTGGGCCACGTCGCAATCTGTCGCCTTGCCATACAGGGCCTTGACGATCAGCGGCCGCCCCTCGGGCCAGGCGTCGTGTTCCGGAGAAAAGTCGTAGGCCAGGCCGAGATGTCCGGCCAATTGCGTGCGGTTCTCGACGATGGGACTCGCGCGCACGCTGGACGCCCAGCGTGTGGCGGATACTCCGCCCGTCAGCCGCCAGCGCTCGGAGAGGCGGTAGACCGCGGACAAGCCCAGTTCGGTATTCACCCCGCCGCCGGGATCATAGGCAGCGCGCGTCGTCGTCGCCTCCGACGGACGCACACCGTAGTAGTAGTTGTTCATTCTGGCGTCGCGTGCCGCGAGCACCAGTCGGGGTTGCAGCTGCAGCCTGCCGAGCGCCAGGTCGTAGCGGTAACCCACCCGGATTTCGTTGCCGTCCGATGCGCCGCCGGTGTCGCTCAGCACTTCCCCGAACAGCGTGCCCCACGATCTGCGCTGCTGATAGCCGATCCCCAGATCGACGCCCGTCCCGCGATTGGCCATTCCGGCCAGGCTGCCCGGAATGCGGTCATAGGGAAAGCCCTCGAAGCGATACGCGGCAAACACGTCGACGCGTGAGTCGGGCGTTTCATGGAGCTTCAGCCCGACCCGATAGGCCTCGAGGAAGACGCGCTTGCCCTCGTAGACATATAGCGGAACAAAGTCGTGGCGCGTGCCGCCGCCACGATAAGGCGAATTCTCGAAGCGCATGGCCAGGCCCAGACCCGCCCCGCCCGTCGCCACGGGTACCGTTGCAGCAACGATAGGGGTAGCGGCCTCTGCCGCCACCCCGGACCCGGAGAACAAGGACAGGCAAAGTGCAGTCGCCGCGGTTGTCTGCAGCGCATATCGGAAACCAGACACCATTGCTTCACACTCCGCATCGACGACGCCATTCAGGGACCGGCATGTGCGCCGGTCCGGAATATCTTCCTTACATGCCTCCGAGATCCTGAATCGCATCGACGACCATTCCGGTACCGATCGCGATCAGCAGGATGTCGCCTGCGACACGAACGTAGCGATGACCGGCCGGCGGCGGGCCAATTTGCACTACAAGCGGTGCCGGCACGCTGTAATAGACCACTTCGCGCGGCAGCGGATGTCCGACCTGCCATTTCTTGGCCTGCCCCGGCGGCATGCAGCCGTTGTGCTTCTTTGCCAGGCCAGGCGGGCAGCGGCCGCTGCGGTAATGCTGAGAGTAATACTCACGCACCATCACGTGCTGCTGCTCCTGGAAGTGGCGACGATCCCCAGCGGACTGCCGGTCGTTGTCGTCGCGCCGGTCGGCCCTCTTATCATTCTTCCGATCATCTTTTCGATCGTCGCGCTGATCGCCGCGATCGTTCTTGCCGCCCTTGTCGTTGCCGGCCCAGGAAGGCTTGTCTGCCATCACCGGACCTGCCGCCAGGATTCCGGCCGCAAACAGCGCCAGAGCATATTTCGTCTTCGAGGACACGAGTTTCATCTTGATTCTCCAGAGTTGGAATTCAGGAATCGAAAAATAACAATTATTAAGAATAGTCCGCACGTTTCAATTTGTCTGTGCGATAGCGCACGGTAAGGAGGCGACGCGCGCGGCGCCCGGCGTCAAGCTATCCGCCCTGCCCCTTGCGCCGCAAAATGAGCGCCCGGGTTTCACGCACCGCTGGCGCAAGGGCGCTTCCTTCAGGCGCCACCGCACGTTCGATGAGCGCCAGGGCCTCGTCGTTGCGTCCCCTATCCGAGACTACCTGCGCAAGATTGTTCAGCACGGGCACCGAATCCGGGTGGCGCACCAGGGACTTGCGCAGGACGGCTTCCGCTTGCTCCAGATCTCCCAGTGCGTAATGCCGGTTCGCCAGGCCGACGCCGGCCGCGACATTGTCCGGCCAGCGCTCGAGAAATGCCGAATACGCCAATAAGGCGGCCCGGGGCTCGCCCACGCGCTCCATGGCAGCGATTGCCGCCAGGTAATCCGGTTCGGTGGCGGTCGCCGGAATGCGGCCGGGAGGCATCGTGACCATCGCCCAGTAATTGCCCCGCTTCCAGAGGTATTCAAAGATCGTGAAGGGGATGGCCAACCGCTTTGTCTCGCCCGAGCGCAGATAGAGTTCGCCCGCGGGATAGTCGAAGCCGACAACGACGGCATAGTGCCAGTTGGTGAATGGCCCGATGCCCGTATCCTGCAGCACGATGACCGGATTGCCCGCCGCAAGCTCCCGCAGCAGATCATCGAAGAGCGGCGCCAGCTGGTAGGAAACCCGGCTGTAGCGACGCGGTGCGGCCAGCATTTCAACCTGCAGGCTGCCCCGGCGCGCCGGTGTATAGACCAGTTTGACGAGGTCGTCCGGAGTTGCCGGCGCTCCCGCACTGACCAAGGTCGTCGCCAGTGCGGCCGGACCGCACTGATATTCCTGCTGCGGGAAGAATGGCACGTCGGTGAGTTCGGTCCGGAGGGCGACGCCTCTCGGCCACGCATCGCGCAATTCCATCGTCTGCGGAACGAGGGCAGCGCAACCGCCCAATCCGCACAAAAGCAGGAAAGCGCCCGCGCTGAGGCGGGCGCTCTTGTACCAGGCGTGCAAATCCGGCATCACTGTCTTTCGCAATCGGCAGGTGGTCCGGCGTGCCCGTCGCAGCATGTTTCCTAGCGGCGGAAAGCGAAGTACCAGATGAAGAACACGACCAGTACCAGTGCAACGAGGCCATCGCCGCCGGCAGGCACAGCATTGATTTGCCCGGCCAGCGTGCTGACTTCATCATCGGTCATGGCGGCGACGCGATCGAGCGCAGTCTGCGTATCGAGGCCAACGGCCTGAAACTCGCTCACGGTCTGGGCGCGGCTCAGGTAGCTCGATACCAGATTGCGATCGACCTGAACGGTAGCGGCGGTATTCACCTGGTCCGTCCCGATCATGCCGGCCTGCGCGGTTTGGAAGGGCAGTGCTACGAGTGCAATGGCGAGAAAGCGGCAGATCATTTTCTTGAATGCGGAATTCATGTCTATCTCCTGTGATGAGTCGGATCGGGATCGCCCCACGCAAGTAACTGCGGGAACTTGGTTTCGACTCTGAGGCCGCACCGGATTCCGATCTGTGCGCTGTCGCACATACGGCGAAACCCCGCTGCTTGAAACCTGTCTCCGATTCTTCGTCCTCAATCGCCGTATCGCCGGCGCCGACTCTCGCCCATCGGCGAGTAATGAGTGTCGGGCCGATAGCCGGAAGCGCAGCGACATCGACCTCCATTGCGCTATGCGCGCCACCGCACAGAACCGTTTCGCGGTCGCGGGCAATCTGATGAGCATTCGCAGCAAATCCTCAATCACAAAGAACGATAGGACGACTCATGTTTAATAAGAAGCCATTGATTATTGCCTTGTTGGCGTTGAGCTCCACCGCCTTTGCCCAGCAGCGGCCGGACGCCGGCAGTCAGATGCAGCAGATTCCATCTGCCCCGCTCCCGCAGAAATTCGAACCGAATGTCGAGGTCGAGCCGGGCGGCATTCCGCCCACGACGGAAGCCGATACCGTCAAGATTCTGGTCAAGAGCCTCAGCGTGACGGGCGCTCAGGTGTATTCCGAAGCCGAATTGCTCGCCCTGACCGGCTTCATGCCGGGAAGCGAACTGACGCTCACCGAGTTGCGCGTCATGGCCACGAAGATTGGCGATCACTACCGCAACAACGGCTACTTCGTCGCCCAGGCCTATCTGCCGGCGCAGGACATCAAGGACGGCGCGGTCACCATCGCCGTCATCGAGGGTCGCTACGGCAAGGTAACGCTGAACAACCAGACCAGGCTCTCCGATGGCCTGGCCACTGACCTTCTCGGCGGCCTGAACCCGGGCGACGTGATCGAATCCGAGCCGCTTGGCAACCGTCTGCTGCTGTTGTCCGACGTTCCCGGCGTCGATGTCAAGGCAGCCCTGGTTCCCGGCGCCTCGGTCGGAGCGTCCGACCTCATCGTGAATCTCACGCCGGGCCCCACCGTCTCGGGCGAAGTCGATTTCGACAATGCGGGCAATCGCTACACCGGCGAATACCGCCTGGGAGCGACGGTCAACCTCAATAACCTGGCAGGCCATGGCGACGTCGCCTCGTTGCGGGCAATGACCTCCGGGTCCGGACTGAACTATGCCCGCGCCTCGTATCAGATGCAGTTCGGCAAAGCCACCGCCGGCGTGGCATACAGCGCCCTGCGATACAAGCTGGGTGAGGAGTTCGAGAGTCTGCAGGCCCACGGCACGGCGGAAATCGCCAGTATCTATGGCAGCTATCCCCTGATCCGCTCGCGCAACAGCAATCTCAACCTCGGCCTCGTCTACGAAGACAAGACATTTCAGGACAAGGTCGACTCCACCACACCGCCTGGGCTGACCGACAAGAAAGCCCAGGTCCTTTCGGGCAGCCTCTACGGCAACCAGCGCGACCGCTTCGGCGGCGGTGGTGTGACCAGCTATTCGCTGACCTGGGCCACGGGCGAGATCGACATCGAGACGCCCGCCGCGCGGACCATCGATGCGGCGACGGCGAGAACCAACGGTCATTTCGACAAGCTCGGCTTCAGGGCCACGCGGCTGCAGCGCGTGACCGACCTGGTCTCGCTATCCGCCTCCATCAACGGCCAGATCGCCTCGAAGAATCTCGACTCGTCGGAGAAGATGGAACTCGGCGGCATGTATGGCGTACGGGCCTATCCGGAAGGCGAGGCCTATGCGGACGAGGGCTATGTACTGAATCTGGAAGCCCGATATCTCCTGCCGAAGTACTCCCAAACGATGCCGGGGCAGATGCATTTGATCGGCTTCGTCGATACCGGCAGCGTCACCACGCACAAGAATCCGTGGGCTGCCGGGGATAACACCCGAACGCTCAGCGGTGCCGGCGTAGGAGTGAGTTGGGCCGAGTCCAACAACTTCCTGGCACGGGCCTACTACGCCTTCAAGCTGGGTAATGAGAAGCCGACTTCAGCGCCGGACAAGTCGGGCCGCTTCTGGATACAACTCGTGAAATATTTCTGACCAGGGCGAACCGAAACAAAGCGTTGTTCACAAATATCACTGAAGACTGGACTAAACAAAATGAACTCAATCTACCGATCGATCCGGAACGACAAGACCGGCACTTTTGTGGCCGCATCCGAAATCGTCGCCAGCGCCGGCAAGCAATCATCCATTGTCACAACCGCGAAGGGTGAGCGCTTCGCGCTGAAGGCCCTCGCAATTTCCGTGATGATGGTGTTTGGCACCAATGCCTACGCCCTGCCCGTCGGCGGCGTCGTTACCGAAGGTGCCGCCGGCATCAGCAGCATCGCGGGCAGCACGACCATCACCCAGTCGAGCCAGAACGTGGCGATCAACTGGCAGAGCTTCAACATCGGGGCAACGGAAGCGGTCCAGTTCGTGCAGCCCAACAGCAGTTCGGTCGCACTCAACCGGGTGCTGGGTCCGGATCCTTCGAGCATCTTCGGCAGCTTGTCGGCAAACGGCAAGGTGTTCCTGGTCAATCCGCACGGTGTCCTGTTCGCCAGGGGCGCGCAGGTCAACGTCGGCGGGCTGGTAGCCTCCACCCTCAATGTCACCGACGGCGATTTCATGGCCGGCCGATACCAGTTCGCCGGCGGCAGCAACGCGGCGGTGCTCAATCAGGGAACGATCAATGCCGGGGGCGGCTCAGTCGCGCTGCTCGGCGCCAGCGTCGGCAACGACGGCGTCATCGTCGCGAGGCTCGGCACGGTGGCGCTCGCCGCCGGCAACGCCATCACCCTCGACGTAGCCGGTGACGGCCTGCTGAGTGTCACGGTGAGCCAGGGCGCGGTAAATGCGCTGGTCCAGAACGGCGGGCTGATCCACGCCGACGGCGGCCAGGTGCTGCTGACGGCAATGGCAGCGGGAGACCTGCTGCAGAGCGCGGTGAACAACACCGGCGTGATCCAGGCGCGGACTATCGAAAACCACAACGGCACGATCCGGCTGCTCGGTGACATGCAGAGCGGGACAATGAACGTGGGCGGCACGCTGGATGTTTCCGGCACCGGTGCAGGCCAGACCGGCGGCGCCGTCACCGTTACCGGCCATCATGTCGGCCTGCTCGGCGCGAACATCAATGCCTCCGGCGACGCAGGCGGCGGAATCGTGCTGATCGGCGGCGGCTACCAGGGCAACAACCCGGCCGTGCAGAACGCCGCCGCGACCTACATGAGTGCCGATTCCACGATTGCGGCGGATGCAGTCACCAACGGCAACGGCGGCACGGTCATCCTCTGGTCCGACGAATCGACGCGCGCCTATGGCAGCATCACGGCGCGCGGCGGTGCGCAGGGCGGCAACGGCGGCCTGATCGAGACCTCCGGTCATTGGCTGGATGTGGGGGACATCAGCATCAACGCCAGCGCACCGAACGGCAAGGGCGGCACGTGGCTCCTCGATCCGGCGGACATAACGATCAGTGCTGCCGTCACGGCCGGCATCCCGGTGGCGCCGGTCGGCGGCGTCTACGCGCCCGATAGCGGCGTGAACACGTCGACCTTGAATGTCACCAACCTCAGAACCGCATTGGAAGCAGGTGGCGGCACCAACGTCACCATCACCACGACAAATACCGGCGTACAGGGATTGCCCCCAAGCGGGCGCGGCGATATCACCATAGCCTCGGCGCTCACCTGGACGCCGGTGGCCACCGCCACACTTACATTGAACGCCGTCGGCGACGTGAATATCAACGCGGCAGTTTCCACGACCAGAGGCAGCCTCGAGGTTTGCTGCGGCCGGGACATCAACGTGAACGCGCTGATTACGGCGGACGGCGTTGTCGCCACCCCCAACACCGGCGGCAACGTCTTGCTGAGCGCCGGTCGAGATGTAAATATTCTGAGGGCTGCTGCCACCATACCGTTGCCCGATCTGAACCTTGCGGGCATCACCACCACCGCCGGCAACATCGAAATTTGCGCGGCAAACAATATCAACCTGGGCAATACCTTCAACGGGGCCGCGCTGCTTACGCTGACCAACAGCGTCGCCGCCTCCCTCCCACCCACCGGTCCGGTTACGCCGCGCGGCATGACGCTGATCGCCGGCGCCGGGGGGGCCGGGACCCTGAATATCGGTGCCGGAACCATCATCACGGTGACGGGACCGGCCGGCATTTCGCCAATCAATATCAGTTACAACCCGACCGCGTACACGACGCCGACCGATTATTCGGGTTTCTTCGCCACCGGCAACGGCGCTCCCTATGTTCAATACATGCTGGTGTACCCCGATGTAGCGACCAAGACCGCCGACGGAACCACCACGGCCGCCTTTACGGGCGCGCTGAGGGGTCTCCCGCCCGGCGTTACCCTGGCGCTTCCGGGTACGGCGAATTTCGATACTGCGGCCGCAGGCGTCAACAAGATCGTCACTTTCACCGGCGCTACCCTCGCCCAAGGCCCGGTCGCGCCGGGTGGCCTCGGAATCAACTATGCCTTCGCGGAATCCTGCTGCGGGCCCGCCGGAGCGAGGACCACGGGGACCATCATCGCGGCGCTGCCGCCCGTTCCGCCGGTCCCGGCGGCGTTGCCGGAAGAAATGATGGGCCCCGAGGTCTTCTTGCCGGCAGCGTTCGCCGTCGAGCCGCGCCTGATGCCCCGCGTTGAACTGGCCGGCATCCCGCCCCAATTGTTGAGCATTGCACCGCCGCCGGTCATCGTGCCGCCACCGCGGGTCGTGGAAGAACCGCAGCCGATCTACGTGGCCCCCGTGCGTCCTCGCAAACAGGACCGCAACTGAGATCCGCTTCAGCAACGGTTCACGCTCCGCCGACTCATGAAGCACGCGGAGCGGGATTCGCCACACCCAGCGCCGGACAAGGGTTACCTCCCGATGCCACATGATGTACCGCACAAGGCAGCTTGGGGCGTGCGCTCGATCCTTGCCACAGCGTCCCGCGGAACCTTCCTCGGTCTCCTCGCTGCAAGCCTTTCCTCGTGCCCGGCCTTCGCGGCGGGTGATCCCGGCGTGCCTGCCGCGTCCGTCTTTCCAGCGACGCGGGTCGGTATCGCCACCGCCGTCGAGGTGGAACCGCTGCTGGCACACCGCTTCAAACACGCCGGATTCGAACAGGAGAGCGCATCCCGGGACGCCCGTGCCGTGGCGAACTGGGTCGTCGATTCGGGCGACAGTCAGGGCATGCCGTTCGCGATTGTCGACAAGAAGGATGCCAAGGTATTCATCTTCGATGCCAACGGACATCTGCGTGGCGCAGCCCCCGCGCTGGTCGGACTGGCAGTGGGTGATGACGCCGTCCCCGGCATCGGCAATCGCGCCTTGTCCACTATCCTTCCCGAAGAACGCACGACCCCCGCCGGCCGCTTCGTGGCGTCGCTGGACCACAATCTGAAAGGGAAGGAGATTCTCTGGGTGGATTACGCCGGCGCCATCTCCATGCATCCGGTGGTCAGCGCCAAGGCGGCGGAGCACCGCTTGCAGCGCATGGCCACGCCGACGCCGCTCGACAACCGGATTTCATATGGCTGCATCAATGTTCCGGCGCAGTTCTTCAACCTGGTGGTGCGTCCGGCCTTCACCGGCACCAATGGCATCGTCTATGTGCTGCCGGAGACCCGGTCGGCACAAATACTCTTCGGTGCCTACGACGTCGTCGCGCCGGCGGCAGGGCTGTAGATAGTGCGCAAGCCGCCGTATCGCCGGCGCCGACTTTCAAGCCGCGTCGATCAGCGCCGGATCGGAAGGGCCAGCCGTCAAGGCACCCGCGCCTCGCCCTTCGAACGGAAATACTCGTTGCGCTTCATGACGAGATATTCGTTCTGTTCCAGCTCATGGAGTTGACGCGGATAGCGTTCGCTGGCCGCAAACCAGTCGCGCAGGCTCTGTTCAAGCCGTGCCTGCGGCGGCGCGGACAGGGCGCCGAGATAGGCTTCGATGGCGAGGTAGTAGCGCATGGTGTTGCGTTCCACCAGGCCGCGCATGCCATCGATGTAGATCGGGCGCCCGTCGGCTTGCTTGTCCACCACGGTGAATCCCGCCTTGCCGCGACCGATGGTGGCGAGGTACGCCTGCATCGCGACCCGACCGGCAAACCCATAGCCGTACGAATATGACAAATGCAGTACGGTGCGGCCGCCTTCGAGCGGCGCCGCTTCGAGCACGATCCGGTAGTCGCGAGTGCTGAGCGGCCCCTCCTCCGCTGTCAGCATGACCTTCAGGTAGTCAGGCGTTGCAGCGGCAACGCGATAGGCAAAATCCACCGGGTAGGCATCATTCAGTTGCTGCTCGTGCTTCTTGCCGATATGGACCCGGAGCGAGCTGCCGCGGCTGTCGATCGTGGCGCGACAGTACTTGGTATTCAGATGCAGCAGCAGAATGTCGCACCAGTGTGCCGGCCCGTTCAGCGCGGCGCCCGCGGTGGCGAACGGATAATCGATGAGGGCATGGATGCTTCCCGTTACCGCCTCGGCGGCCTCGCTCGATTCCAGGTAAAGCGGACGCTGAAACGGGTTGCGGGCGAGTTGATCCTGCAATTGGCCGTACCTGGCGCGAAGGGCGGCGGAAGCGCTCGTATCCGCAGGCTCGCCGCGAGCAAGGCCTGCACCGAGGCAGACCGCAGCGACCAGCAAAAACCTTAGCGGAAACAGCCATGCCTTCATCTGCGTTGCGCTCTCAAGCGGCGGACACTCCGCTGAATACCATGTCCGGCGCCTGCCCGGGACGAAAAAAAAGACAGGCAAGCCTGTCTTTTTCCTGAGGCTTGGCTGCCAATTACTTGGCGGCGGCCTTCGCATCGGCCTTGGCGGTTGCGGCCTTCACATCAGCCTTGCCCTCTGCCTTGACGGCGGCGGTATCGGCCTTGGCGGCAGCCTTGTCGGTCTTGGCTTCGGCTTTCACCTTGTCGGCCTTGACGTCGACAGCCTTGTCGCTCTTGGCGGCCTTGGCATCAGCAGCAGCCTTGGTCTTTGCAGCCTTGGCCTCGGCCTTGGCAGCCTTCGCATCAGCCTTGGCCTTGGCCTTGGCAGCCTTAGCATCGGCAGCAGCCTTGGCCTTGTCGGCCTTGGCAGTGGCGGCGTCAACCTTCGCGTCGGCCTTGGCATCAACCTTGGCTTCGGCCTTGACGGCCTTCGCATCGGCCTTCTCAGCCTTGACTTCGGCCTTTACTACAGCGGGGGCCGCAGCTTGGGCGAATACGGAGGTGGCAAACAGGCCGGCTACGAGTGCGGCGATTACTTTGTTCATGGAATTCCTTAATTGGAGGTGGGGTCGGCCGCTGCTCGCGACCTGAGACTCTATGAGTCCTTAGCCTAGTAACGCCCGGTCGTCGGATCCGTTGACGCACCAGCAGAATAAACAAGGCCAAGGCACGTTTGAAGCGCCCTGGCAGTACCGCAAACTACTTCTTGTCGCCCTTGGCCGTGTCCTGGATGGCCTCGCCGGCCTTCTCGATCTGCTTGCCGACGTTCTCTACGGCCTTGTCCGCCTGCTTGCCGGCCCGTTCCGCCGGCCCTTCCTCCTTCTGGCAGGCGGGAAGTGCGACGAGCATCACGCCCAGCGCCATGGCCGCAATGACGGCCTCACGAAGTTTGATCATTTGCATCTCCTGGTAAGCATTCGCCAAGAAGCAGGAGCCATCATCCGGATCACTCCTGCCTCAGGCGCATGAAAGTCGGCAACCGCGACACGCCGCCCTCTCGGGTCAGGTGCATCGCATACCGCTCGTCATTTGTTCATTTCATGCCCGATGACGCCGCCGACGGCCGCGCCACCAACCGTTCCGACCGTGCTGCCGCCCGTAAGAACGGAACCGCCGATGGCCCCGACTCCGGCGCCGATCGCGGTGCTCTTTTCCTGCGCCGTCATGCCGGAACAACCAACCAGCCCGACCAGCGTGGCCGCGGCGAGTGCACTGATCGTAAGTTTCTGTATCGTTTTCATGGGATTACCTCTTCAGTAAATGATGAACCTGGGTTCGGATCCTGGTTGAGACGGGAAGCGCTCCCCGACACGTCGTGCCGGACATGCGCCCCCCTGGCGATACGACTACCTGGCGATCGTGGTGCCCACCACCTCGATATCGACGCGGCGATCAGGCTGCAGGCAGGCAATCACCTTTGCACTCTTGGCGCCCGGGCATTCGCCGGGCTTCGTGACAGGCTGGGTTTCGCCGCGGCCTTCGGTCTGGATGCGATTGTCCGCGATGCCCTTGCTCATCAGATAGCTCTTTACCGCTGCAGCGCGCTGCTCGGAGAGTTTCTGGTTGTAGCGGTCCGAACCGAAACGGTCGGCATGGCCGACAGCCATGATCACTTCCGGATTGATATCCCTGGTCCTGGCGACGAAATCATCCAAGGCCGCGCGACCTGCGGGACGCAACTCCGCCTTGTTGAAATCGAACAGCGTGTCGGCGTTCAGTTTCACGCGCTGGGCGGCGGGCTTCGGCGCGACGACCGGCGCTGCTGCTTCCGGCGCCCGTTCGGCGACCTTGGCCGGCAGCGGCTTCTTCACCAGATCAGGATCGCATTCCTCGTTCGCCATCGACGGGGTCCAGTAACCGGTGTGCCAGCACAGGCCCGTAGCGTTCTTGACGACCGCGTTGCGCTGGTCGACTACGTAACCCTCGTTCGTGGGATTGCTTTGCGCCATTGCCGCGCCGGAAAGCAGGCCCAGTGCAAGAGCACACGATACGGCCATGGCCGTTTGTTTTCCGATAAGTGCATAAGTCATGATGTTTTCCAATCCATAAGAGGTGTCAGCTTCCGCCTTCTGTTTTCTTCGTTTCTTCGACTGCCCGCAGAAGCGGCGAAATACCGGCAGTGAGCTTCAATCGATCCGAGTCCCTCGCCGGCCGCCTGGTGCTGAAGACAACGGGCCGAAGCTACTCTGCGAACAACCGATCACTGAGGCCATCATGGGCCGGATATCAAATCTTCTCTGTACGCTGTCGCACACAGTGCGCAATCGGCGCATCACCATGAATTGCGCGCCTGCCGGGTGGAACGCAGCACCGGCATCGGCGGCTGCCGCAGACCGCTGCCGGCGTCCGGACCCGTCATCGATACCGGCTCCGGCACTGCGCCGTTGCCCGCCATGTCAGGACTGGCTAGCCAGGCGAGATCGATTGATTGCGTCATGGCGGAGCCGGAGTAGCCCTTGCCCTGCCGGTCGACCGCGGCATCGGGCGCCGCAAGCTGCAGGTCCGTCGTTGCACAGACAGCGATGATCAGTCCTGCAATCACGATCACGGATTCGAATTCATTCATCGCTTTCATGGCATGGCTCCTGAGTCGTCTGAGGAAGCTTGTGGGCGGGTGCATCGTCGAGCCGATAATGGCTCGCCCGCCGAACATCTTCCGTACGCTGGCGCTCTTTGGCGCAGGGCCTCGACCGGGAGGAAATCGTGCAATGGCATTTTGCGGTGGCAAACCGCGGGTCGCCGCGAGCGCATTGCGCGGCCGCCGTCTCCCCGGCGCCGACTCTTGCGGAAAGACGAGGGCCTGCCAGAAGCAGGCCCTGTCGGGCGGACCAACGGCTCCCCGGATCAATACCGGGGAGCCGTCGACGAGAGTCCGGCTTAGTGCTTGCCTTTGACAATCATGTCGTTCTTGACGGATTTCACGCCCTTCACGCTGCGTGCAATCTTGGCGGCCTTCCTGATGGCGGCTCGGGACTTGACGAAGCCGGTCAGCTGGACGGTGCCCTTGTAGGTTTCGACATTGATTTCGGCCGACTTGAGCGAAGCGTCCTCGAATATCAGGGCCTTCACCTTGCTGGTGATGACGCTGTCGTCGACATATTCACCCGCGGATTCCTTGGTGGACGTCGGTGCGGCCTTGGACGCGTCCCTGGCCGCTTCCGGTGCCGCCATTGCGCTGGTGCTGACAGCGAGGGCAATCACGGCGGCGAGGGTGGCGATGTTGAGTTTCTTCACGGTCTTTCCTTTACACGTTGAATTGGAGGGTGATGCGTCAGGTGACCTTCTTGATGTCTGCTTTCAGATCGCCATATACCGCCTGGGCCTGGCCTTTCAGGTTCTGAATCTTGCCCTTGTGCTCCAGATCCTTGTCGCCGGTGATCTTGCCGGCCACTTCCTTTACCTTGCCCTTGACTTCTTCGACGCGGCCTTCGGTTTGATCCTTGTTCATAGTGTTCTCCTGAGAATGAGTGTTGAGGCTGAAGGGGAACGCCGTTCTTCCTGTCCGGCGCCCACCCAGGGTGAGACTAAGCAGATGATCCGGCGCGTTCTGTACGCTGGCACCCATAGCTGCATGGGGCCTAGATCACCTTGCGCCCGCTGATGATCCGCAGCAGGACCACGACGACGGCAATCACGAGCAGGATATGGATGAACCCGCCCATGGTGGTCGAAGTGACCAGGCCGAGCAGCCACAGGACGATCAGAACGACGGCGATTGTGTAGAGCATGGTGTGACCTCTTTCGAAATTGCGGAATTGGAGAGCCGGAACTGTTTCTCGGCGTTGATCGCCTTGATCACCGGCCCCTTTGCTACTAGATCACGGACAGCGTGCCGTTGGTCACCTTGACCTTGGAACCGACGGCGAAGGCGGGTTGTGCCGCGTAGGAGAACGTCTGGGTGCCGCCGTTTTCGAGACGCACGACCACTTCGTAGTGCTTTGCCGTCTTCACGTTCTTTTCGATCAGACTGCCGGCGTACGCGCCTCCCGCAGCGCCTGCCAGCGTGGCTACCGTGTTGCTCGTGCCATGGCCGACCTGGCTGCCGAGCAAGGCTCCGGCGACGCCGCCGGCGATCGGACCGAGATAGCTGCCCTGACCCTTGACTTCGATTACGTGGATCGCCTCGACGACGCCGCAGTTGACGCAGTGGGCGGCCTGCCGCGCGGGCGACCGGGGCTGGGCGCCGGAAGTCGCCAGCAACTGCTGCCCGAGCGCGACATTGGTTTCCCTGCCGTCGACACGGAGATTTCCCGTTACCGCGGAATTGGACGCGATCCGGTCGCGATTCTTGATCGTGTAGCTGCCCTCGTATACGCCGGGCTTGACTTCGTTCAACACGATCTTGCCCTTGACGCCGACGATCCTGGCGCTTGCAACGCCACCGGGACTGCCGGCCATCGTCAGGATCAACTCCTCGCCTGCGACGAGACGCGACGGCGCATCGACATCGAAGCGGTCGATCTTCGGCGCGCCTGCCGAATAAGCCGCCGGACGCCTGGCGGACACCTTGCCGATCAGCGGCTCATCGAGGATGGTGCTGGCCACGCGGTTGCCGAGGCGCAGATTGGCGGTGGCCTTGCTGGCGGCTGTGATCTTGTCCCGCTTTCTGATGGTGTAGCTGCCCTCATAGACACCGGGTTCGGTCTCCACCAGCACCAGCCCCCCCGTGGCGCCGGCGATCTGGACTGCCGCGCTGCCGCCGGGACTGCCGTACAAGGTGAATGCCAGCTCGCTGCCCGGCGCGGACTGCTTCACCGGTTCGACGTCGAAGCCGTCGATTCTCGGCACGCCGACCGCGTAGGCGGACTGCTGGGCGTAGGCCTGATTCGCCGCGAACGGCAGCGGAAAGAATGTCGCCAGGGCGAACAATCCAAGAACAATCTCTTTGCGCATTTTCATGCTCCTCTAGAAATACCAATTGCGGTTGTGATGCTGGAAATCCCTCAGTTGGCGGTCTGCCGCCTCATGCGCGGTTCCGCTTTCCTGCTGTGCCTTGCCGATGGTCTGATCGCGCCTTGCGGCGGCTACCCGCAGCGGATCGCCGGTCAGTTCGCCCCAGGTCTGGTTCACTCTTCCCGCAAACTGCCGGCAAATGCCTGCCAATCGTTCTCTGTTCATTGCAGCCTCCTGGGGTGCTCGCGGCGCAACGAAAGGTCAGCGCTCATGGATCGAATCTTGATCCGGGCACTACCTCCGGTCTGTGCGCCAACGCACCATCGTCCATGGCCCCGACAGGAATGAGGCAGGGCGACTGCCGCGTGAACGGGGTATCGATTGTTCCGCCGGCGACAATGGATGGCGGGATCGCGAGCCGTCGGCGCGGCCGGTTCGCCGTGCGCGTCCGTCCGATTCGGGTGAAGCGCCGTACCGCCGGCGCCGACTCCTGCAAGCCGACGCCGGCTAGGGCTTCACTCCATGGCCCGGCTTCGCTGCGGCAAGCTCCAGGGCGGAGTCCAGCGCATCCATGAATTCCTTGAGCCTGATGGGCTTGGTGAGATAGCGGAAGAACCCTGCTTCCATGCCTCGCGCAATATCGTGGGCCAGTGCATTGGCACTGAGCGCGATGATCGGAATATGCGCCGTCTCGGGGTCGGCGCGGATTATCTTCATCGCCTCGAGGCCGCTGATCCCCGGCAGATTGATGTCCATCAGGATCACCGCCGGCTGGTAGGCACGCGCAAACTCGATGCCGAGATCGCCGTCCGCCGCTGAAATCATGTGCAGGCCGGGAAGGCGCGCAACGAGATCCTCGATCAGCGCCAGATTGGCCGGGTTATCCTCGACATAGAGCACGCTGCGCTGCGGCGTGCCGTCAGCCGGCGGCCTGACCAGCGCCGCATGCTCCGCCTTCTGCAACGCCGTCAGCGGGGCAGTCGTCAGGGCCAGTTCGATCCAGAACACGCTGCCGACACCAACCGTGCTGTCCACACCGATGGTGCCGCCCATCAGCTCGACCAGGCGCTTGGTCACCACCAGGCCGATGCCCGTGCCCTCTTCCGCGCCGGCTTCCCGGCCCAGGCGATTGAACGGCTGGAACAGCTCGGACAGTTTCTCCGCAGGCAGCCCGGCGCCGGTATCCCGGATGCTGACGCGAATCGAATTCGGCTGGCTCCGGCTGATGTCGATGGTGACCTGGCCGCCCGGCTCGTTGTACTTGATGGCGTTGAACAGCAGATTGATCATCACCTGCTTCACCCGCGTCCGGTCGGCATCGACGTAGCAGGGCTGGTCGAGTTTCGGAAACGTCACGCTGATTTTTCGCTTCTGCGCCTGCGGCTCGATCATGGCCCAGCACTCGAGCATGATCTCGCCCAGCGAAACGGCTTCCCGCGACAATGTCGCCCTGCCCGACTCGATCAGCGCCAGATCCAGGATCTCGTTGATCAGTTCCAGCAGATACCATCCCGCCCCGAGAATCTGGTCGAGGTCTCTCTGCTGCTTGGCAGTCGGCGCCGGCGTACTGGATTCCATGAGCTGGGCGAAACCGAGGATGGCATTGAGCGGCGTGCGCAGCTCATGGCTCATGCTGGACAGGAAATCCGATTTCGCCAGATTGGCCTTTTCTGCCGCGGTCCTCGCCAGCTCCAGTTCGGCGTTCTTTTCGTGCAGCGCCTGATCCTGGAGCTTGGCCTCGGTGATGTCGCGCACGACGCCGGCCATGCGCGTCACCGTCCCCGTCTCGTCGCGCTGGTGCCCGCCGGCTGCCTCTATCCAGCGCACCTGGCCATCGACACGGCGTATGCGACACACGAAGTCCCAGTCTCCCGTCGCGGCGATGGCCTCCTGAAAATGGCGATCCACTTCGGGCCGATCTTCGGCAACGACGTGTTCGAGAAAGGTTTCGTAGCTCCACGCCGGCAGCGGCGACTCGTAGCCGAAAATCCGGTCGTGGCCCCGCGTGCGATGCGACGAATAATCGACCAGGTCGAGATCCCAGCCGCCGGTGTGGCTTATCTGCATGGTGAGCTCAAGCAGCTGCCGGCTCTGCTGCAGCGCCATCTCGGTCCGCCTGCGTTCCGTGACGTCGGTCAGCACGACGCGCACCGTCGGCGCCTGTCCGTCCCGGAGCATCCGCAGGCAGTCCACGCGGACACTGAATCGGGTAGCGTCGTCTCGCTGAAGAAGGAGTTCGCAATCGCGTTTGTCGTCCTGCTGCAGCAAGCCGGCAAAAAAACGGTGCCAGCGTTCCCTGTCCTCCGGCGTGACGAACTGTGAAAACCGGCGCTGCATCAGCTTGCTACGTTCCATGCCCAGCAATACAGTCCCGGAAAGGTTGATGCTTTCAATCAGGCCCTCCCCGGAGAGCGTCAGATAGCCGACCGGGGCGAATTCATACAGATCCACGTAGCGGTCGCGCGACTCCTCGAGGGCCATCTGCGTCTGGCGCAATGTCTCGTTTTGCAGTTCCAGCTCGATCTGATGTACCTGAAGCTCATGCAACAGTTCGTCGGCCGAGCGCCCGGCGGGGGCCGCGATCCTGGAGCTGTCGAGCCGGGTTTCTGCCGCTGCACGCAGCTGCAGAT
>Ga0208395_100206_pt1 | contig 26095 bp, 20 predicted proteins | sample LakWasMet61_LOW9_2_FD_183893 | JGI IMG/M metagenome (GOLD analysis project Ga0208395, IMG submission 183893) | Freshwater sediment methanotrophic microbial communities from Lake Washington under simulated oxygen tension - Sediment Metagenome... | ecosystem: Environmental > Aquatic > Freshwater >...
GTAATATTTGGTTGCGCTACTGTTGTTAATGTACCCGACAGGTTCGCCGCATCGATTGTTCCGGTTACTGATAAGTTATTTAAGCCCGCAAGGTTCGTAACATTTATTGTAGTTGCACTTATGGTACCTGCCGCAACTGTACCTGTTACTGATAGATTACTTAATTGACCCAGTGCAGTAATGCTTGTCTGTGTACCATTTGATAAAGCTCCACTAAACGTGCCGCCCTGGATCGTACCAGTTACAGACAGGTTACTTAACTGACCTACACTTGTAATATTAGGTTGTGCTACTGTGGTTAATGTACCCGACAGGTTCGCCGCATCGATTGTTCCGGTTACTGATAAGTTTGCCAATCCCGCAAGGTTCGTAACATTTACTGTAGTTGCACTTATGGTACCCGCTGCTACGGTACCTGTTACTGATAGATTACTTAATTGACCCAGTGTAGTTATGCTTGTCTGTGTACCATTTGATAATGCTCCACTAAACGTGCCGCCCTGGATCGTACCAGTTACAGACAGGTTACTTAACTGACCTACACTCGTAATATTAGGTTGCGCTACTGTTGTTAATGTACCTGATAAGCTTGTTGCCTGTACGGTGCCTGTTACTGATAAATTCGCAAGACCCGCAAGGTTCGTAATGTTTGCTGTTGTTGCACTTACTGTACCTGCTGCTACTGTGCCGCTTACTGACAGATTACTTAATTGACCAAGTGCTGTAATACTTGTTTGTGTACCATTTGATAAGGCTCCACTAAAGGTGCCCCCCTGGATCGTGCCACTCACTGACAAATTACTTAACTGACCAACACTTGTGATATTTGGTTGCGCTACCGTTGTTAAGGTACCTGACAGGTTCGCTGCATCTACTGTGCCTGTCACCGATAGATTTGATACCCCCCCCAGATTGGTGATCTTAGCAGTTGTAACACTTACCGTGTTTGCTTCAACTGTTCCGGTTACTGATAAATTATTTAACTGTCCAAGCGATGTAATATTCGGTTGCACTGCGGTAGTCAAAGTGCCTGACAAACTGTTTGCCTGCACTGTTCCTGCAACTGATAAATTAGATAACTGTCCTAATGCTGTAATGCTTGTCTGTGTTCCATTCGATAAGGTTCCACTAAACACACCTCCTTCTATCGTACCACTTACTGATAAATTATTTAACTGCCCTAATGATGTAATATTTGGTTGCGCCGCTGTTGTCAATGTGCCAGACAATTTCGCCGCATCAACTGTTCCTGTCACCGATAAATTTGACACACCTCCTAAGTTCGTAATCTTAGCAGTTGTAACACTTACCGTGTTTGCTTCAACTGTTCCGGTTACTGATAAATTATTTAACTGTCCAAGCGATGTAATATTCGGTTGCGCTGCAGTAGTCAAAGTGCCAGACAAACTGTTTGCCTGCACAGTACCTGCAACTGATAAATTATTTAACTGCCCTAACGATGTAATATTTGGTTGCGCCGCTGTTGTCAATGTGCCAGACAATTTCGCCGCATCAACTGTTCCTGTCACCGATAGATTTGATACCCCCCCCAGATTGGTGATCTTAGCAGTAGTAACACTTACTGTGTTTGCTTCAACTGTTCCGGTTACTGATAAATTATTTAATTGGCCTAATGAAGTAATATTCGGTTGTGCTGCAGTAGTCAAAGTGCCAGACAAACTGTTTGCCTGAACAGTACCTGCAACTGATAAATTAGATAACTGTCCTAATGCTGTAATGCTTGTCTGTGTTCCATTCGATAAGGTTCCACTAAACACACCTCCTTCTATCGTACCACTTACTGATAAATTATTTAACTGCCCTAATGATGTAATATTTGGTTGCGCCGCTGTTGTCAATGTACCAGACAATTTCGCCGCATCAACTGTTCCTGTCACCGATAGATTTGATACCCCTCCCAGATTGGTGATCTTAGCAGTAGTAACACTTACTGTGTTTGCTTCAACTGTTCCGGTTACTGATAAATTATTTAATTGGCCTAATGAAGTAATATTCGGTTGTGCTGCAGTAGTCAAAGTGCCTGACAAACTGTTTGCCTGAACAGTACCTGCAACTGATAAATTACTCAACTGCCCCAAAGAAGTAATATTAGGCTGTGCCCCTGTTGTCAACGTACCACTGATCGTGTTCATGTTGGCAAATCCGGTAACCGTAATATTTGTAAACGTTGATAATCCCGTTATGCCGGCAATAGTACCGGGCGACAGTGTACCGCTGAAAGTTCCACCTTCAATCGTTCCTGTTACTGATAAATTAGATAATTGTCCGATGGAAGTAATATTGGGCTGTGCCGCCGTAACAATCTTACCGGAAATCGTTGAACCGGATATAGCACCTGATGCAGCAACAGAAATAGGAGTAATATTTCCTAAACTTAAGGAGATGGCCGGAGTAGTGGTAGGATTAGTAACCGTTCCTGAAATACCATTTGCATTTACAACCGATACAGTAGTAACACCCGTGGCAGGAACATTGCCCGAACGCACATAGCCTTTCAGCATTGTGGCTGTATCACTGATCTTTAAACGGTTACTCAGCATTGCAGCCGTATCACTCACACGCAATAATTTGCTAAGCATACTGGCCGTATCGGTAATAAATATGAAGTTGGAAGAAGGTATTTTCCGTAATTCCCCATTCAAGGTAGTTACAATCGAATCAGTACTCAATCCATCTGCAAGCACCAGGTTATTTAATGTGGCAATATTGGCTGGCTCCCATGCATTTTTTATAGCGCTATATTGTAAAACCTGCCCGGATTGAGGAGGCACTCCCGACAAAGCTTTTCCCGCCAGCTTACCTGCATTCCATATAGCCGCCGAAGTATTAGCAGTTACGGTAATGGTTCCTCCAGAACTAGACACAGTAATAGGCCCGTTATCTCCTTTTATAATAACACTGCCCACCTGCCCATTCAATGTAGTTACCCCACTATTGCCATTAACTGTTCCAAAAGTGATCCATATCCCCTCCTGCCTGAAATAAAACTTCTTGTCAAAATCACTGTACACCATCATACCATCTACAGGGGCAGCAATAGCACTTGTATCAAATACTCTCGATATCAAAAGCGCTTTATCAGCCGCATCTATCTGAATGGCAACGCTGCTATTAAAGAAGATACTGTTACCAACAATCAACCCCTGCGCATTAATGATCTTATTACTCTGCATATTGAGATCAGTAGTTGCTTTGTGATCTCCAAGATTATCTCCAAATTTCTGCGCATTGGCACTGTATACAAATGAGAAAAGCACACCAAGAACAAGCAGGGTGCGCTGGTAAAAAAACTTTCTCATATTAACAGTTATCACAATGTGTATTTCGTTAGTTCAAAATTAATAGATGAATAAATATTAGATTCATCCTATAACGTATTTATTCTATTTCTATTTTATAACCACAATTTTATATTGACTTCCAAAAACCGCCACCGGCTGGTTCGTAAAATTCGCGAACCTGATCTTTACTTCACCATTCTGGCTTACCCAGGCAGCATAAACAGCCCAGTTCTGATAATCATCCTGCGGAGTTACTAAAATAGGATCCCCTTTTTTCACACTTGGAAGAGATATAATAGCAACAGCCGTTGTATTTGCAGGAATAAATACGTTTTGCCCCTGCAGGATTGTTAAGTTCAGATTAGTAATTGTTGTCACACTCGCATTCGCCGCCTGCGGCCTTTGCCAGTTCACATTACCAAGACTATCAGTAATAAGAAACGTGTTTGGCGGACCCGCAGAAATACTCGTATTTACGTTGGTTACACTGGCATTACCGGCAAATAGTGCAAAAGGCACACTCTGCATTTGCACAGTACCCATATCTAAGTAATTATCAGCCGCCACCCACCAGGTAGACGGGATAGAAGGCGCTACCGCAACTTTAGTGTTTAAGAAATAAATATCATGCCCCCAGTCTATTTTACCTATATCAGTAGTTGTAGCCGGAATGGAAGGAGACTTAACTCCCTGCCCTAAAACAATTGTGTATATCCCATCATTATCTGTCTGCACCACATGGGTTTCTTCCCATACTTTGGTACCGTTAGGAGAAGTTTGGATAATAGCATCTTTTATATAAACCGACCTGTTTTTGGCCGGATTCCCCAGCGGATCCTTTGCCAAAGCCTGAAAATTGATGCCGGGAGGCGGTTGCGCAATAGCGCTACCGGCCAGAAATACCAGCGTAACAACCAATACCTCCCTGATGAATGTAATTTTCATTGATTCAAAGATTTATATATAGATATAACGCTCAATAATAGACAGGTATTACAGATTAATGGTTTTTCATAGGATACGACTTCTAAAAATCGGTTTTTCATAGGACATGTGGTTAAAAAATAGTTTTTCATAGGATATGTGAACCATTTATTTAACCACAAATTCAGTCGAAAAACATCTACAAACAATAGAAAGTACCTTTGAAAACCAGTAGATGAACAACTACAAAGATACCAACTATCCCCTCAGTGCTTTCCGTCTATTCTTATAATTTTATCAACTTCATCGTGTAGTGCTGGTTCATGAAATCAACGCTTACTACATACGTACCGTTTGCATAAGCATTGGCGTTGATCGTATAACCAGCCTGCACATCTTTCATCTGAACCATTTGGTTCAATACCACTCTTCCATCCATTCCAATTACCCTAACCATGCATGATAAATTAACATCAAATTTTCCTTCACATTTCAGGGTACTGATACTGTGTGTAGGGTTAGGATAAACATTAATAGAAGTAAGCTCCATCAATACAGTAGCAACGGGTGGTGTTTCCACACATGCTGCACCAAAAACCCCTTTATTGCTTGAAGCTATGCTCGACATAGAACCCAAACCATTTGAAACATTCAGGCATTTACCGTTACCATTCATTACAATCGGATTACCGCCATTGGAAGTCATTCTTGCAGAAGAACTGGCAATTGGCGACATGCTAAAAGGCATCGACATCTGCGCCATACCTGTGGTGCAGGCAAGCAACATGATGATGAAAAAATATGTGCCTTTATTAATACGCATAGTAAACTTTCCTGACTGTAGTTAAAGTGGGGTTGTTGGTAGATTCAATGTCCAGCTTGGTTTCATTGATTCCATTGATGTAAATGATACTTTCTGCATTGCCTGACGGGTTGTTTGTAATTACCTCACGCAGTACGTATTCACCAAGCATTTTCCAGGTGCCTTTATAACCGTCAGAGTCTGTGAAAGTGCCGGAATAAGCAACAGCAGGATTGATGGTGTAGGTTAGAGTATACTTCATCTGTGCATCTGTCAGCGTTTGCTGGGTGCCATTTACGTGTACCTCTCTTAAATGCCATAATTTGTTACCATCTCCAACCAGGTACTTCATGTTTTGATCACGGACACTGATTGGCTCAGGAGTGGTTTTGCTGCATCCTGTAAAGAGGATGGCACCGGTGATTATGAGTAAGAGACTGAGTACTTTTTTCATTTTTTGCAAAAGCTTTGTAAGGCCTTAAACTTGAGATGTTCTCGGTTACTTTTCAGAGATGCTTTTGGCTGCTTTGGCAGTTTGTTAAAGCGAACTGAGGTAAACGGGCCAGACAGAGGATGAACGATTTTTTGAGAATGAGAAAAACACGATCCGGATATTATTTCGAAAGCTTTTTCGAAGAATCCTGGTGGATTTTGTGTTGAATTTCCATTTGAATCAAAGAATCGTGAATAAGTTGGATTTAAAACCAGCTTTTGCATGGACATTGGATTGGATCGAATCACCAACCAGTAAAAACTCTATACTTAGTAGTGATTGTACTACAAATGTAGTGCGAATACACCACATGTATATAATATATAGTCTACTTTTTTAGGAAATAGAGGGCACAAAAAAATAAGGCCCTGAAAATCAGGGCCTTATGAAAAAACTTTAAGGAGATTTTAAACTTTGAAGTGAGAGAAGGCTTTGTTAGCCTCTGCCATACGGTGGGTATCTTCTTTCTTTTTGAAAGCGGCACCTTCACCTTTAGCGGCTGCGATGATCTCGTTAGCCAGCTTATCGGCCATGGTACGGCCATTCCTTTCGCGGCTATAGCGGATCAGCCACTTCATGCTTAAGGAGATTTTACGGTCGGCACGAACCTCAGCAGGGATCTGGAAAGTGGCACCACCAATCCTGCGGCTACGCACCTCTACAGAAGGGGTAACATTAGCGATGGCTTTCTTCCACACTTCATATCCGTCTTCATTGGTTGTTTTGCTAACCTTATCTACCGCATCATAGAAAATATTGATAGCGGTACTCTTTTTACCCTGCCACATCAGGTTATTGATAAAACGGGTAACCAGTTTATCGTTAAAACGTCCATCTGGAGCGAGAGGTAATTTTTTGGCTTGTGCTTTACGCATGTTCTAATTTTTACTTTCGGCTGAATTTCTTCAAGTATTAAAACTTTACTCAGCCTTTTATTGAGAAATTATTTTTTCGCTTTTTCTTTTTTTGTACCGTATTTAGAACGGCTTTTCTTACGGTCTTTCACGCCGGCAGTATCTAAGCTACCACGAACAATGTGGTAACGTACACCCGGCAAGTCCTTTACACGGCCTCCACGGATCAATACGATGGAGTGTTCCTGCAAATTGTGGCCCTCACCCGGGATATAGGCGATCACCTCGATCTTATTGGTCAAACGCACTTTCGCTACTTTACGCAGGGCTGAGTTTGGCTTTTTAGGCGTTGTAGTGTACACACGTGTACATACTCCACGGCGCTGTGGACATGCATCCAAAGCCCTGGACTTACTTTTAGCCCTGATAATTTCGCGTCCTTTTCTTACTAATTGTTGTATTGTAGGCATTCTAAACCGTTTAAAATTTCGGACGGCAAAGGTAATGGCTGAAACTGAAAAACCAAAATGTTTTCAAAAGTTTTCCTGCTATTCATCCAAAACCCTTTACCGGCACAGGAAATCAACTACCCATCGGTTCCCGGCAAATGATTTCCGGCATAAGGGCCGGGCTGGCAAAATTACGCCTAAAAAGGGGGCTTCCCCACTTAAAAAAGCGAAGAAATACGCTTTTCAGGCACCGTTTTATCACCTGATTTGCTTTCAGGGCATTGAAATCCGGCTTAGCCACACTATTTTGATCCCGTAACCTCCTCATAAACCCAAACAGTTGATTTATTCAAATCCGGTTTCATGAGAAGTATCGCTTTTTACTTATTGTGCATAGCCACTTGTGGTTACCAGCTTAGTCTGGCTCAACCCACGGTTACACCCGTTTCATACACCACACCGGGAGCAGTCTATGCACAAAATTTTGATGGACTACCCTCAACCGGGAGTTTTACCCTAACGGGGAAAGGCCCCATCAATCTCAGCAGCAATCCCATTAATGCAACCGGCCTGGCCGGCTGGCAGGTGATGATGATTACCGGCAGCAATACCAACGCTTCATTTGGAGTTAGTACAGGCTCATCCACGGGAAGCGGAGTTTACAGTCTTGGCGGTTCTGGCTCTACTGAAAGAGCATTGGGCACTCTCGCGTCGGGCACCGCTGTTTATGCCATAGGAATTGTTCTTACCAATCATACCGGGAGCGTGCTAAACCGGGTTACTGTAAGTTTTACTGCCGAACAATGGAGAAAAGGAGGATCAACAAATAAAAACACCTGGTATTGCCGGTACAAAACAGGAAACCTGTTACATATTGACCAACAGGATTTGCTAAACGCATCTCAACTCAGTTTCAATTCAGTCATCAACACCTCTTCCGGCGGCAGTCTGAACGGCAACCTGCCGGAGAATCAGCAAAACATTTCATTTATCATCAACAACATTGCCTGGAAACCCGGTGAGCAATTATTGCTAAGATGGGATGATGCAGATGAAGCGGGCAGTGATGATATATGCGGCATTGATAACTTTCGCTTTTCAGCAACACTGGCCAGCACGATGCCTGATGCGGTTACACATGCAATAACGGATATCACAACAAACTCCGCAATATTGAATGGATTGGTTAATGATAATAATGCTATCACTTCGGTTGTTTTTGAATATGATAGTCTGAATTCATTCCTGCACCCATCAACTATTCATGCAGTACCTGATACAATTATCGCAACAACCGGCAATACCAATGTATCGGCATCACTTACCGGTCTTTCACCCGGCACAAAATATTATTACCGCATAAAAGCCATCAATCTAAATGGAAGTACCACTGGTGATACACTTAATTTCACAACAGGTATTAACCTGGCAACTATTATTACCAGTAATGCTTTTTCAGTAACCCAAAGCACAGCATGGCTGGGTGGAGAAGTATCAAACGATGGGGGCGCACCGGTAACCGAAAGAGGGATTGTATGGTCTGCAACCCCCAATCCTGTTTTAACAAACAACAAAACCATCATTGGCAGCGGCACAGGAACTTTTTCACAGCTAATCACTGGCTTACCGGAAGGCACAACAGTATATGCAAGAGCCTATGCAACAACGGCTGGAGGTACAGCCTATGGCGATGATAGAACATTCACTACTTCAACAGGTATTGTTTCATTAAAAGCAATAGCACCGGGTAAAACAAATTTGCAGGTTGTTACTTTTCGTTTAGAAACAGCAAAAAATATCACAGGTTTAAGTGCATCTAATTTTATTCTGCAAACACCCGGCATTAGTGGCGCTGCAATAACAAATATTGTCGGCTCAGAAAATGTTTACCTGATAACTGTAAACACAGGAACGGGTGATGGTTTGATCAGATTAACTTTTGCAAACAGCAGCGGCCTGTCACCTGCAATTGATTCTTTGCCATTTACTTCCACTGGTTCTTATGCGATTGATAAAACACCACCGCAGATCAATGCCGTTAGCATTCCTGACAGGGCTATGAAAATTGGCGATACCATGAACATAACTATTTCGGTATTGCCGGATAAGGACACATGCCGGATAATTTCAGCAAATATCAATGGCATAGCCTTATCGGGATTGCTTAAAAAGAACGACAGCACTTATACCTCGCAATCTGTGATACCAAATGGCGGAACAGATATTGATGCAACAGCAGATATTCCTGTTACCATTACATTAGCTGATTCAATCGGGAATCTCAGCAATCCATATCAATTGCCTGTTCATCAATCATCAGACGGGATTGATGCAAACAGGCCTTTTATTCTATCACTCAAAATTCCTCCTGACAATTATTACAAAACAGGCGATACGCTTGATTTTATTTTTCATTTCAACGAAAAAATAAATTTGATCAAAAATGACAGCACACCCTCTTTTTCTTTAACCATAGGCACCAAAACAAGATCAGCTTTGTATGCGGCTGGAGGCGGATCAGACAGTATGGTATTCAGATACGTTATTCAAAGCGGCGAACTCGACAAAAATGGAATTAAGATCGGCAATTCAATAGCGCTGAACAATTGCGTGATCGAGGACCTGACCGGGAATATCGCCTCTCTTTCTTTCAGCAATACCGGCAATACTAAAAATATTTTGGTTGATGCAGTTGCTCCATCTGTAACCAAAGTCCTTGTTCCTGTAGCATCGGTATATAAAACAGGAAACATTCTTGATTTTATTGTGAACTACACCAAAAAACTAATCGTTACAACTACTGGAGAACTACCTTATTTGCAGCTAACAATAGGCGCCAAAACAAGAAATGCCATTTACCTGAACGGTAGTGGAACTAATGCACTATTGTTCAGGTATATGATAGAATCAGACGATTCGGATGGAGATGGAATCAAAATTTCATCCGGCATTCATTTAAACAATGCAAGCATGACAGATGAAGTGGGCAATCATGCTTCCCTAACATTAAACAATATTGGCAGCATGTCGGGGATTGTAATTAACCCTGTAACTGCAGCAGTAAACAAAGTAATTGTTCCCGGCAACGGAACATACAAATCCGGCGACACACTCGAATTTATTGTGGGCTACAACGAAAAAGTTTTAGTTGCCACCACCAATGGTATTCCTTCCATAAAACTCACGGTTGGAAAATCAATAAAACAGGCTTTATACAGGAACGGTTCAGGCAGTAATGCATTATTATTTACGTATGTGATACAACCGGGTGATGAAGACACCAACGGCATCAAACTAAATACGAATATCTCACTCAACAATGGTACTATCACAGATGCCATGAATAATCCTGCGCCGATACTGCTGAATAATACTGAAAGTACAAAGCTGATTTTAATTGATGCAGTGGCTCCGGTAATCACAGGTGTTAGCTTTCCTGATAACCAAACCTACAGGATATCAGATACACTTAATTTTTCTTTCCGGTTTTCAAAGAGAGTTATTGTAAACCTGGTTTCAGACACACCAACCATTAAACTTACAATTGGAACAATTTTAAAAAACCTGTTTTATATTTCAGGAACAGGTACTGAAAGTTTGTTATTCAGGTATGTTGTTCAACAAGGCGACCTTGATAAGGACGGCATCCGTTTAGGCAGTTCTATATTATTAAACAACAGCACCATCACCGATAGCATTGGCAATAATGCATCGGTTGCAATTAAAAATTCCGGCGTACAGGCGGGTGTTCGTATAGATGGCATAGCGCCGGTTTTTGTAACGAAAAACGCCGAAACAATTATCATGTGTGAAAACAGTTCGGCAATAGCTGTTAACACGGCATTGTCTGTATCAGACCATGAATCCGGAGAATTGATCAACTGGAAAATTATTCGTAGCGGTTATCATGGCAACTGGGAAACGATCAGTAATACCATCCTCTCAAACGGGAAAACAGTAACCCCTGATGGATTCGTTTATCATCCCTTACAAAATCATAATGGCACCGACACTATTACCGTTCAGGTGTCTGACGGAAACAATATATCAGAAAAAATATTACTCATCCAACTTTTACCTGCCATCAAAAACAATAGTATCGGATCTCCGCAGATCATTTGTATAAACAGCGCGCCTGCAGTTCTTTCCGGCGCATCCCCTTCAGGCGGTGATGGCATTTATACGTATGCCTGGGAAACAGCAACTATCAATGATAGCAGCAGTTTCAGCAAAGCCACGGGAATAAACAATCAGCAGAATTACGCTTCAGACAAATTAAATATCAGCACATTTTTCAGAAGAAAAACTATATCAAATGTATGTGCAGACACCTCATCCCCCATTTTAATCACAGTACTAAAAAACGGGCTGTGGATAGGCAACACGGATAATAACTGGAACAATGCAAAAAACTGGTGCAACAATATTGTTCCAGACAGCACAACAGATATAATGGTATACCGAAATTCAAATTATGACCCGTTAATTAAAGATTCCGCATGGTGCCGGCAGATTATATTGTTTGATAAAGCTTCGCTAACAATTACAGGTGTTTTGGAAATAAGCAGAAATATCATAAGCACATCCACATCAATAATAGCCGACAAAGGAACCATTATTTGCGCTGGTAACGCACAACAAAGTATTTCGGGCAGTTCATTCATGGATCACAAATTGCAACATCTTATCATCAATAATCCGGCCGGCGTTGTACTATCCGATCCATTAATACTTACCGGAACTTTATTGCTTAACAGTGGATCTTTATATACCAATAATCTACTCCGGTTACAAAACAAATCAGTCATCGGCCCTTCTGCTGCGGGAACATATATCAGGGGCAATGTATCTATTGAACACCTGATCAAAGGCGGCAGAAGATGTTTCTGGCTATTAGGTCACCCGTTCAGCAACGATACAGGTTTGCAGATGCTGAAAGACAGCCTGGATATTACCGGCGATGGCGGAAGCACCAATGGCTTTACCAATTCGGCTACCAACCAGCCTTCTGCATTCCGCCACAACCCCAACGATGGCAATGATTCCTTAGGTGTTGATGCGGGCTGGGTACCCTTTACGCGCACCAACGGCAGTAATGATAATGCCTGGAAAAAACATACTGGCATACGATTATTGATGAGAGGAAAACCCGGTCAGGGCTTAGACGGAATACCCGCCGGTAACGGCAGGAACGGAACCTATTTGCCACAGCCGGTAATGCTCAATGTTTCAGGAGAGGTGCAAACCGGCGACCAGGAGATCCTCGTTAGAAAAGATAAATATGCAGGGTATAATGTAATAGCCAATCCTTATGCATCGCCGGTTGATCTTTCGCTTTCTGCAAGAGCCGGTAATATTGGAACAAATTTCTGGATCTGGAACCCGATGCAGGGAACGAACGGTGGTTATAGCAGTGCACCGTTCACCAATAAATATATCCTCCCTCCTTTTGGTTCTTTTATTGCGAAAGCAAACAGTAATATCGGTAACACCATCCTCTTTACAGAAAACTGCAAAACATCAGAGGCTGCTTCAGATGGTTTGCCAGTGATTGACATGGATGATGCATATCATGTTGAACTAAGATTAGAAACCGACAGCATTTTTTGGGACAGGATCATCGTGCTGGCCATAGACAGCGCCAGAACGGGATTTGATAAAATTGATGCTGAAAAATTTCAGAACAGTGAAGTGAATTTTTACAGCCGCAGCAAAGAACAGAAACAATTGTCAATAGATGCACGGCCCATCAACAATGAAACTGTTATTCCACTGGGTATTCAAACAAACATAACAGGAACGTTTACTATCAGGATAGCAAAAGCCATGTTTCCATCATCAAACAAACTGATGCTGCACGATAGGTATCTTGATAAATGGATGCACCTTGAAACAGATAGTAGCTATTCATTTAACATCAGTACCGATAGCATGAGTAAAGGTGATAAACGTTTTGAAATTACAGGACCCAAAAAAGTTGTTGGTCCTGTATTATCAGCTTCAACTATTCTTATGCATTTATCGCCGGTTCCTGCAAAAGACAAGATCATTGTTCAGTTTAACTGCGGCGAAGCAGGTAATACCCATATCCGGATTTTAAATCTTTCAGGGATGCCGGTAAAAAGCTTGTCGTTTGGTATGCAAAAAGATGGACAGGTTACCATTCCGGTGGGCGAATTGAATAGAGGTATTTATCTGCTGGAACTGAATTGCGGGAAGCTGCGCAGTACCCGGAAATTGATCAAGGATTGATCGAAAAAAAATCGCCACAGATTCTCAGATTAGTGCTGAGAATTTGTAGAAACAGGAAAGTTTTTCAGTAGTATTTAATGTTATTCTTTTATATGGCAGTAAGTAAAACAAAATACAACGAACTCCTTGCCAATATCGGCTTAACCATTGAGCAGGCAAGGCAAAATGCTTATAAAGTTGTTAACACAGAATTGGTTAAAGCCAATTGGGAAATTGGCAGGCACATAGTAGAATACGAACAGTACGGGCAGGAAAGAGCTGAATACGGGAGTGAGCTATTATCAAGGCTTTCCAAAGATTTATGTCAGCGATATGGCAAAGGATTTGGCAGGCGGAACATCCTTGATATGCGGAGATTTTACCTTGTTTATCAAAAATGGCAGGCACTGCCTGCCAAATTAAGTTGGACACATTTTGTAACCCTGCTTGGCGTTTCTGACAATACCACACGAAAGTTTTACGAGAAGCAGGCTATCCTTGAAAATTGGGGTTATCGTGAACTTGAAAGACAAATTGATTCTTCTTTGTTTGAACGGCTTGCATTGAGTAAAGACAAAAAAGGAGTTTTGCAACTTGCCGAAAAAGGACATATTGCTTCTGAACCGACAGAAGCTATCAAAGACCCTTATGTTTTGGACTTTCTCAGAATACCACAAAGCCACCGAATGACAGAGAAAGGTCTTGAGCAAAAAATAATAGACAACTTACAGTTATTCTTGCTTGAGCTGGGGAAAGGCTTTGCTTTTGTAGCCAGACAATACAAAATGTCACTTCGCAACAAACATCATTACATTGATCTTGTATTTTATCACCGTATTTTGAAATGCTTTGTATTGATAGACCTCAAAATAAGAAAAGTTGGCCATGGCGATATCGGACAAATGAACCTGTATCTGAACTATTTCAGGACTGAAGAAAGTGTTGAAGGAGATAATGAACCAATCGGTATTATTCTTTCAGCAGAGAAAGACGAAGTATTGGTTGAATTTGCCACAGGCGGGATCTCCAACAAGATCTTTGTCTCAAAGTATCAACTTTACTTGCCCGACAAAAAGCAACTGCAAAAGAAAGTAAAAGCAACCTTAGAAGACAGGTGACCCAACACGCATAGTCAGGCACATTTGCAAGGCACGCAAAGCCAATACAATAATTGCACCAATTGCACCATGAATATCTCATAATTGAATCATCGGGTGGATAGACTCAAACAGTCGGTACACCAAGCCAGGCTCATTTGCGAGTCACATCAAATCCAATCTTTCAAAAGAACCTGCCTTGTTTCAACTTTTGCTGTAAACTATATAACAGGATTATTAACCATGCCATTGGCAAGCAATAATATCTCAGAGATACAAATGAGATCTCAGACACACCTTTTAACAGAAGCATCCTTTAGCAACCAACAACTCAGCCAACGGATGAACTTAGATCTTATACATCCACCCATGCTTATCCGGAGCTATTCCATCGCGGATGGCATTTAAACGGGTTTTCAGTTCCTGTGCAACCGCAGATTTATCGGTATCAAAATGCATTACATAATCTTTATAACGCAGTTCTTTGATCATGGAGATCGTAGCCGCAGTACCGGTACCAAACACTTCGCGTAACTGACCTGATTTATGTGCATCCATCAGCTCATCAATGCTGATCTTTGTTTCTACTACTTCCAGTCCCATTTCTTTCAACACCACCATGGCGCTATCACGTGTTACACCGGCAAGGATGGTTCCATCTTCCAGAGATGGTGTTACAGCTTTATTACCAATGATGAAGAATACATTCATTGTTCCAACTTCCTGCAGGTATTTGTGTTCAAAAGCATCGGTCCATAAAACCTGGTCGTAACCCTGTTTCTTGGCCAATGCAGTGGCCAGCATACTGCCGCCATAATTGCCTGCATTCTTGGCAAAGCCAACACCACCGGGAGCTGCACGGGTATATTTCTCTTCCACATAGATCTTCATTGGTGCGGCGTAATATGGCCCGGTAGGACTTAACAGGATCATAAACTTATAGCTCTCAGAAGGCTTCACCCCGATCACCGGATCGGAAGAAAACAGGAAGGGACGGATATAAAGAGAGTGTTCAGGTAAAGACGGGATCCAGTTCTTATCCAGCTCAATCAGCTTACGCATTCCTTCTATAAAAATTTCTTCAGGAACCGTAGGCATACACATACGTTCTGCAGAAATATTAAATCTTTTGAAATTATCAAACGGGCGGAATATGAAAGCATCTCCATCAGCATTTTTATAGGCTTTAATACCTTCAAAAATAGCCTGCCCGTAATGCAAAGCAGCAGTAGAGGGTTCTAACAAAAGTGGCTGGTAAGGTTTGATCTCCACATTTTTCCATTCACCATTCTCATAATCAGCCTCCAGCATATGATCTGTAAAATAACGGCCGAAAGGAAGGTTTTCAAGAGCCATTCCCTGTAACTTGCTTGTTTCAACTTTAGTGACGTTTATGCCCGGTGCTGCTACCATAGTTTTATATTTGACGCAAATAAACAAAAAAAATAAAAGCTAACAATCGTTAATATTTACCAACGGAAATGAATTCAGAAAATAGCCCTTTACCCGGATTTATATTGGCAGATCTGTTCAGGAACAGCCTGGTTATCATGGATAATGAGCAGAAAGCTGTAAAGGAAAAACCTCAAAAAGCTATAGTATCTACTGATCGTCAGTGGTATTTGGGCAGCAATTTACGAAATATTACCCTGATAGTGTATGAAAAGGACGCAGTTTACCTTCCTGATGACGCATTGCAATTTTTATCATCTATCCTGGGCGCCTGCAAATTAAACCTCGGAGACGTGGCCATTGTAAACCACCATAACGACCCGGTTAACTACAATTTCCTCAAAGAAAAGCTGCAGCCAACGTTTCTGATACTGTTTGGGGTTAGTGCCCAACAGATAGAATTGCCTTTTACGGTTCCGAATTTCCAGGTACAGAAATATGATAACTGTTCCTTTTTACTGGCCCCGCCATTAGCTGCCATGCTGGGCAATGGCCCGGAAGCCAAATTAGAAAAAAGTAAACTCTGGTTGTGCCTGAAAAATATGTTCTCTATTTAAAAATGATTGAAACTGTGCACTGAAAAGCCAATCAAACTGATCACCGTTGAAAACTGTTTCTTAAATAATTTCGCACGCTAAGTAAGATGAAACCGAAACTGATCTTTGCCACCAACAATCAACACAAGGTAGACGAGATCCGCGCTGTTATTGGTGATCAATTTGAGATCATCACTTTACAGGAAGCCGGTATTGATATAGATATTCCCGAGCCTCACGATACACTCGAAGCCAATGCCACAGAAAAATCGCAAACCATTTACCGCCTCACACATCAAAATTGTTTTAGTGAAGATACCGGCCTGGAAGTGGAAGCGCTCAACGGTGAGCCCGGTGTAAAAAGTGCACGGTATGCCGGTGATGGAAAAGATTTTCAGAAAAATATTGATAAGCTTTTACAAAAACTGGAAGGTAAACCTAACCGCAATGCACGTTTCAAAACAGTGATCTCTTTACTGCTTCATGGAAAAGAACATTTGTTTGAAGGTATCTGCGAAGGAAAGATCATGGAAAAGCAATTGGGAACCGGCGGCTTTGGCTACGATCCAGTATTTACCCCAACAGGTTCTGATAAAAATTTTGCAGAGATGCGTTTGGAAGAAAAAAACAGTTTCAGTCACAGGCAAAAAGCAGTAACCCAATTACTCAATTTTTTAACCCGTCAAAAAATATGAACCGCATTAAAATAAACCTGCCGGAGACATTCAGGTTTTCTACAACCCTTACCATCCGTGTAACCGATCTTAATTATGGCGGACATGTGGGCAACGACAGTTTTCTTTCGCTGATACAGGAAGCCCGACAGCAATTTCTAAAATCGCATGGCTATGAAGAACTCTCTATTGCAGGTGTTGGACTCATCATGGCCGATGTGGCCATTGAGTTTAAAAGAGAATTGAACTATGGCGACATGGTGAAGATATCAGTTGCTGCTGCAGACTTTGATAAACTTGGTTTTGATCTTTTTTACCAACTCGAAGTAATAACCGGTGAAGAAAGCATCCTTGCAGGAAAAGCCAAAACAGGAATGTTATGTTTTGATTATGCGAATAAAAAGAAAGTAACTGTTCCGGAAGAAGTTATCAAAAAATTATCAGGAGAATAAAATATAGCATTTTGTGCTATTGAAATTTACATGCTGCTGTATTCTACTTGAAAAGTATCAGAAGCTGGATACTTTTATTGAACCCCATCTCTGTGAAACTCCAAATCTCTGCGCCCTCCGTGTTGAAAAAAAACCGATGCAGTATAGCGTGTTTTTTTTCAACACAGAGAACTCAGAGGAAGAGAGTTGCACAGAGGATTATAGGCACAAACCCTGCGTAAACTCCATGTTCGCAGAGATGCAAGCAATTTGTGTTAATTAACTCAAACAGCTTCTTAAAGGATGCAATTATTCTTTATTTTAAGTCTTTTTAAAACACATAGACAGATAGGGAAAACAAAAAAGACACAGCGTTTTTAAACTATCTGCCCTGTTTCCCTACCTATATAACTATGTGTTTAATAGCACAGCACGTTAAAATATAAACCGTGCCTTAATGCAAATTTCCTAATCGTTCCATATCCGCCAACTCTCTTCTGCCTGCAGTATCAGCATCTCCTGCCCATTCTGCGTAGTAGCGCCCTGTAACCTCCCCTTCTCTAAAAATTTTGTTTCTGCAGGATTATAGATCAGGTCGTACAAATGATGTTGCGAACTGAGGTATTGATAAGGTATATCCGGGTACTGATCAATATTGGGATACATCCCCACCGGCGTGGTATTAATGATGAGCTGATGCGAACCGATCATTGCTTCATCAACCTCATTATATGAAACAGAAATATCAGAAGCTGTTCTTGAAACATATTGAAACGGGATCCCCAGTTTTTCCAAAACATAAACCACCGCAGCAGAAGCACCTCCTGTTCCCAGCACCAGCGCTTTTTTATGATGCGGTTTCAGAAAAGGGCGTAGCGACTGTTCAAAGCCTGCCACATCGGTGTTATACCCCGTTCGTTTGCCATCTTTGATGTTGATACAATTACAGGCACCAATCTTTGCCACTACATCGTTGGCATCGGTCAGAAATTCCAGAACCTGTTTTTTATAAGGGATGGTAACATTCAGTCCGCGAAGGTCTGTCCGGGTATCCAGCACACCCTGCAGTTCACTGATATCTTTGAGAGAGTAATTTTCGTACACACAATCGTTCAGCCCAAGCTTCGCAAATTTTTCTGAGAAATATTTTTGCGAGAATGAATGGGTTAAAGGATAACCTAAGAGGCCAAAACGGCGCATGGCTTATTTTTTATCTAAATAAAGATCGAAGGTATCTCCCCGCAGGCCAATACGCATAGCTTCTAAGGGAATCACTTCATTGGGCGCAATATTGCCGAGGTTTACATTACAGCCGATCAGTTCGAGAAAGTATAATTGTTGGGCTTTCTGCGGTGCTTCCCATATAATTTTTTCTGCGGGTATTTGCGTAAGTATTTCCTGTACCAGTCCTTCCCTTACTTCACCGCTTCCGCGATAGATCCCTACATTACCGGCCTCGCGGGCTTCGGCAATTACATAAGATGCGCCGGCTTCCAGTTCAGAACGCATCAGTTCAATCCATTTATACGGAGGGATAATATGCTCGGCATCCTTGCTGCCCACTTCACTCAACACCGTTGCATGTTGGGTTAATTTTTCAATATATCCGCATTTTTCTGCATGTGGTATACTGATTGAACCATCACTCACCTCTACATAGCTGATACCATAATCTTTGCAAACAGCAACATAATCATCAAACTGGTTACGTATCAGGAATGCTTCAAACAAAGTGCCGCCAAAATAAATAGGCATATTGTATGAGTGATAGGCTTCTATCTTTTCGCGCAGGTTAGGTGTTACAAACGAGGTACCAAACCCCAGTTTCACAATATCTACATGAGGACCCGCCACACTCATAAAATTATGCACCTCGTTAATGCTAAGTCCTTTATCCATTACCATGGTTAACCCCGAAGTTCTTGGCTTCGCAGTTCTGGCAGGTATCTGCGTTAGATTAAAATTCATCTTATTATTTTTTCCTTGTCCGCTGCAAAAATAAGTTAATCGGCCGACTTGTAATGTTCTGATTTTGAGAGGAGTAAGGGAATATTTTTTTAAATCTTTTTTCCCTTTTTATAACGGGCCACAATATCCACCACCTGGTTATTCTGAAGTATGGATGGATTCAGTTCTATAAATTTCTTCAACAGTTTTGGTGCTTTATCCATAGCCATTTCCAGCTTCAGCAATGCATCCTTTGATTTTCCCATAGCAAATAAAACGGTGCTGTAATAAAACAGGAATACGGGTTTGCCATCTGTGGCTTTCATAGCAGCTACACATTGCTCAATAGCTTCTTCATACAATCCGGCTTTGAGTAAACAACGTATCAGCGCTTCCCAGCCAGCCACATTCTTTGTTTTATGCGCCACTACTGTACTGAAATACTGGATAGCATCTTTAAACTGGTTCAGGTTCATCTTACATTCACCCATAGCTAAGTTATACTCCGGAATAGTTCTGTGAATGCGCATGGCATTTTCCAATTGTTTTACAGCGCTCTGCCATTGTTCTTCCAGCATATACGTAACGGCGATCTTATAATGCAGCTTGCTGTCATCCGGATTTAAGTGAACCGCTTTTTTATAATGAAACCTTGCCTGGGCATAATTTCCCATGCGGTGATAGCAGTGGCCGATAGCCTCATAGATCACATCTTCCGGACGGGTAAGCTCCAGCACTTTTTCCAGTACTTCAATGGCTTCTTTATATTTTCTCAACCGCAAATAAGCATCGCCCATATTGCGGTACGCATAATCAAATTTTTCATCTATCGCAACAGCGTACTGGTAAGCGTCAATTGATTTTTCGTACAGTTTCAAACCCTGGTAAGCAGCAGCCAGATTAAACCATGCCAGTTCACTGAAAGGGAAATCTTCAATAATCCGCTGGTGCAGGCGTATGCTTTCTTCGTTGCGGCCGGTAAAATCGGTCCAGAAACAAATTTTATACAGCGCCTCTTCATTATTGGGCTCTTCTTCAAGTATCAGCTTCAAACAATCAAATACCTTATCAAACTCTTCATAATCATCATATACATCGGCCAACTCAAACAGTAGATCAAGTCTCTCCTCTCCCTCAAACAACTGCAAGGCAGCTTCCAGCAACTCTACTGCCTGGGGCTGTTGGTCGAGAGCCAGGTATGCATCAGTTTTTAATATATACAGGTTCACATCGCTGCTATCGTATAATTCAGCTTTTTCCAGAATATCCAAAGCTTCTCTGTACTTGCGGCCGGCCAGCAATAAATCGGCCTTTTTGATCATTAACTGGGAAGAATAGGGAAATTGCGATAACCCGATCTCAGATGCTTCCAGGGCCTCAGCCAGATCGTCTTTCTCGTCAAAATGGTCAATAATGCGCTCAAACGCGTCTTCCTCAAGAAAAGAATGGGATCGCCCGGTTTTGAGGTTCTGGTATTGTTTAAGTAGTTCTTTTAGCTCTTCGCGGTCTTCGCGGTACGGATTCTCTCGCATGGGCTATTAGGTTTATACAATTTAGGACAAAAAAGTTATTTTTTTTTCGATTTTGGCAACTTTTTTGTGTTATTAACGTATAGTTAATAAAATGCGAATTGTGATTTTAGTAATAAACATGTAATTTTGAATCAAATGAAAACTAAGCAAAATATAAAAAAAGCCTCCATTGTTGCCCTTCTGCTGATGGGTATTCAGGTAGCTTATGCAGCATTTTCATTCACAGGTACCACTGATGAAAAAAACAGAAGCAGCAAATATTCATTAAAAAACCTGAGTTCTTTATCACACAAAGGTTTGTCGTTTGGTGCCCTGAAATCAAGTCTTCAATACAAGGGTTCCATCTCTTCCAAAGAAAATAAAAACAGTTCTGAAGTAAACTCCCTGTTGCGATATGATAATGGCAACACCACTTATATCTATCCCTATACTTTTAAAGTAAAGGCACCCAAGTTTAAAACACCGGCTCCTCCTCAGCACTAATTCAACATTCTGTAACCACTTGTTGGTATATCAAATTTAGAAGCCGGAACAGGGCTGATATTTATTTTTGTGGCTGTATACTTTATTTTCCTGTGCTGCGCCTCCTGTGCTTCAAACTCCAATACAAAGCCCGGAATATCTTTAAACTGGTATTCAAATTCCCTAACAGAAGGTACAATAGCAGTAGCATAAAATATATCGAAAGAACTGCCATCCTTTAATGAGATCACTGCTTTTTTGCACGTATAACCCAAAATGGTTTTCGTTTCATTACCGGCAAACGATACCGTCATGCCTTCATAGCGTTTGTTCTCGGCGGCCAATGCTTTATTATCGAGCCTCGTCATAAACTTATTATTCCCGAATTCTCTCAGTATTACGGCACTCCCTGTACTCCTGTTGTACAAAAGCGACTGGGTGAAAGAAGGACTAACCAGGTCGGTTCTGCTTTCATTACCCCTGATGTACACCGTTTTGATACTGGATTTTAAAGACTCGGTTACATCTTTATCCGCAGTACCATCACTTGTACTGATGGCATAAGTAATAGTGCAATCAGCAACAATTCTTTCCTGCACACCTCCGGGCAGCAACCCGCTTAAAAAAGAAACCATCACAAAAATAAAAGTCTTCATACGCTTTTTTTTAATACCCTGTCAAATTGGTCATCAAGATAAACAAAAGCCCTGTAATCATACTTACAGGGCTTTTAAAATAACAGATAATTGGCACTATCTTTTTATTTCTTTTTTGCAGTTTTATCTTTCAGGTCCTGCAATTTTTTCTGGCTATCCATCATCTGGTCGTAACGCTCCTGCCATTTACTTTTTGTTTTAGGCGTTTTACGTTTTATTTCAATCTTGGCCAATATCTTATCATGGTCGATAATGTAATTCTGTATCACAAACTGCAGTCCTAAAGTGATGATATTAGAAACAGTATAATACCAGGTTAAAGCCGAAGGCAGTTTGTTAAAGATGAATAACAACATGAACGGGAAAATATAAGGCATATACTTTAACGCAGGGTTATCCTGTGTAGGAGTCATGCTCATATTGTAGATAGATATCAGGAAGCTGGTAATAACCGCTGTAATAGTGAACAGGCTTATATGATCTCCAAATGCCGGAATATTAAATGGCAGATGTGCGATTGAATCGTAAGAAGACAGATCGGGGCTCCATAAAAATGCCTGACCTCTCAGTCCGATATTTGAATTAAAGAAACTATACAACGCAAAGAAGATAGGGATCTGTAATAATGCCGGAATACAGCCACCCAGCGGGTTCACGCCTGCTTCCCTGAACAGCTTCATCTGCTCCATCGCAAATCCCTGCTGATCGGTACCGAATTTTTTCTTTAAGATATCAAGCTCAGGACGCAACACTTTCATTTTAGCACCACTCAGGTATGAGCTGTACGTTAAAGGCGCTGTTACCAAACGGATAAATAAAGTAAGCAATAATACCACCCAGCCATAATTCTTTACAAACCCGGCAAAAAAATCAAACACATTCATGATGATGTATTTGTTGATGGGACGTACAAAAGAATACATGTCCCTGCCAAGGTTTACAATCTTGTCCATCTCCGGCGCCTGTTTCTTCAAAATATTAAAATCACTCGGGCCAAAATATAACTGGAACGGCACACTTACTGAAGCCGAAACAGGCAGTTTGATCTGCAAGGCAGCATCTGCGGTAGCCAGTGAATTGCTGGAGTCTGTTTTACGCGCCCACTGAACCTGGCCGCTGTTAAAACTATTCTTTGCAATCAATGTACTATTAAAGAATTGCTGCACTACACTTACCCATTGTACAGGTTTCTCAAATTTTCTTTCTGATTTGGCCGAGATATAATCAAACTCATTGCCTTCTGAAAAACAGATATTCGACATCTGTCTTTCATAAGCCGCCGTTTTCTCTTTCTGAAAAGTTTCGGTCTTCCACTGAACATTCAATAGTCCCTGGCTTAATAATTTATCAGCCCCGCTAAGATTCACATTCCAGTCTATCATATACCCATCTTCTTTGATGATATACTGGTGCGTAATGTTCTGACCGTTTGCGGCAGCCAATGTAAAACTAACCACCTGCGAGCCATCGGCCTGGGTTGCAGGCGGGGCGGCAGCAAAAAATAAACTGGAAGATTGTGTGGCCTGGTTTGCAGAAGTATTAACACCATAGCCTACCTGGTTATTTTCAGAAAGTATCACCTGTTTGCCATCAACAGCCGATTTGTAATTTTTTAGCACTACGCTTTTTACCTGTGCACCTTTATTGGTGAAGGTTATTTTCATCACCTTATTCTCAACTGTGATCAATTGCTCGGTACCTATGGCGGCAGTAGTAAAATCGCCGGCGGCAGAAATACGAACGGCAGAATCTCTCTTTAAAGAGTCTACACGTGCCGCAATGGTATCCTGCGGTTTAATCTTCGCTGCATTTACCCTGCGCAATGAATCTTCCTGTCTTTGTTTAACAACCAGCAATTCATTTTGCTGTTTATTGCTGTACCAGAAATACAGGAAAAACAAAAGCCCCAGTAACACAAACCCAATGACCGTATTCTTATCCGTCTTCATAAAAGATTTTATTGAGCGGCAAAGGTAGTATTTGGAACGAAGATTAGAGCCTGAAAAGGGGAAGGCGTTAAAATAGCCCTAAAACACCCTTTTCGCACTGAAATACCGGTTTTTCGTCGTTTCTTTATGATTCCTCACTTCAACCAGGGCTATTTCCAACTTCTACCATTTTACTGGCACTTAAAACCTTGTTATGCAGGAAAATACAAGCCCTATTTCCCGGAGAGAACAATATGCACCCACCGGATGGATCCGTTTTTTGTGGTGGCTATCAACCGCAGAACCCGAATTAATGGCCGATTGTGTGATAGACCGGAACCGGTATGCGATTGTGGGAATGACGGTACTGGGAACCTGGGCCTTTGCCTCCTTAGCATGGACCTATTTTTTCAGTACAGTGGTTGGAAACCTTTTTGTAGCGGTTGCGCTTGGATTATTTATGGGGGGCATCATCCTTACCATTGACCGGGCGCTGATTAAAGGCATTAACCGGGCAAATAAACGTAAATGGCTGCCCTTGTTGTTCCGTGGCCTGCTGGCGGGTGTAATTGGCTTATTCATGGCCCAACCGGCATTGCTGTATCTGTTCGACAAGGAAATACATGTTCAGATATCTCTTGATAATGAACAAAGAAAAAAAGACAAACGGCAGAAACAGGATTCGGCATACTATTCTCAACGGACACCTTTACTGCAAAAGAAAAAAGAGCTTCAACTGCAATTAACCAATAAATATACAGAAGTGGCCGTGGCAAGAGATGCTTTTATTAAAGAAAGCGATGGTACAGGAGGCAGCGGAAAAATCGGGTTGAAAGATATTGCACAGGCAAAACAAAAAGAATACCAGCAACTGGATGCAGATTACCGGCAAACACAAACCGACCTTTTACCGCAGATCAAGCAAACGGATAGTTTACTTGCACTAATTGATGCTTCTGCCCATAAAGAGCAATTGGCATTTGACACATTATTAAATGATGGTTTTATTACGCGGATAGAAGCGCTTAATAATCTTGTGAAAGACAATGGCTCTGTGGCTTTTCGTTATTATTTGCTGGTTGCCATTTTATTATTGATCGAACTCATGCCGGTAATTGCCAAAAGTTTATTGCCGGAAGGCAGTTATGATGAAAAAGTTTTATTACGCGAGCAGATAGAAAAAGAGCTCACCCGCAATAACCACCAGAGAGAACTGGCCCTGCAGGAATTGTATAATCAGACCGCATTTGAGCAGGACGCAGGTTTTATCAAAGATTTTTTTGCGGGGATTTCTCCTGAGCGAAAAGAGAAAATGCTTAACCAGATCAAATCATGGAAAGCGGATGAAAGCAAAAGTTTTGATTCGATGTGGGATGATATGAAGAAGGGAATGCTGACAAAACAGGAGAATTAAGGCCACTTGTTTTTCGCCACAGATTCACAGATTTTTAATCTGTGGCGGATCTTTTTTTTGCAATCACGCAGAGCGTTATATATTTGCATAATCATTGATTAATCAAGTATTATGCAAACAATTTCAGACGCCCTCAGTTTTTTTATACAGCTCTCAAAACTAGAAGCTACCGTAACCCGGCGTTTTGACAGCGGCCTGGGTGGACTTAGCTTTAACGAGTTTATCATTCTCTGGCACCTTAAGCAGGCGGGTAAAGAAACCGTGCGCCCAACAGATCTTGCAGCTAAGCTGGGACTTACAGCATCAGGTGTTACCAGGTTATTAATACCGATGGAAAAAACAGGCTTACTCAGGCGCAAGCGCGATGAAACCGATGCCCGTGCAAGCCATATTATACTTGCCCCGGGTGGAAAAATGAGACTGGAAGAAGCCATGGAAAGAGCAGAATATCTGGCCGATGAGCTGATTCCAAAAGGGAAAGACAGAAAGGTAGCCGAGCTGGCGGCACTGTTATCAGTGATAGGGAGATAGCCATTGTAATCTTCATTATTCTGTTCTAATTTTTTTGTACAAAATGGTTGCCATCATTAACATGTTGTGCTATCAAATACATCAGATATTTCTGTTGCAATAAGAGAAAAACAAAGAAAAAGAGTGTGTCTGAATTTCAAAGACGGTTTAATTATTATGTAATGTGTTGTGCTATTAAAATCAATATGTATTAATGCATTTTATTTTTTAAATATTTAATAATGCGGCTATTCTTTATTTCAAATCACTTTTGAAACACATAGATTCTGTGTTAAAAACCAAGGGTTTTAATTATTTTTTTTAATTTTATAATTCGGCGGTTTTAAGCCAGCCAGTTTAGGTGAGCGGTCATTATGACCGCTCCCTAATTTTACTACGTT
>Ga0208395_100219_pt1 | contig 25004 bp, 30 predicted proteins | sample LakWasMet61_LOW9_2_FD_183893 | JGI IMG/M metagenome (GOLD analysis project Ga0208395, IMG submission 183893) | Freshwater sediment methanotrophic microbial communities from Lake Washington under simulated oxygen tension - Sediment Metagenome... | ecosystem: Environmental > Aquatic > Freshwater >...
TTTACCGCAGCATCTAAGCTGGTTTGGCGCATTAGCTAAAAATGAGCAGCTCAGCTTACCGGAACGCCATCTAGGTCTGTTTAGGGCAAGTGAAATCAACAACTTGGAACAAAAAATCGAAACTGCTGCAAAAGCACTGACAGATTCATCAGCGCTACCTTTGCCGCCAGCGGTGGTTTTTACTGCTCCAGTAAAGCAAGCTCAGAAAAAATTGCTGGCTGGCAAAACAGTTGCTGTCGCCCGTGATGAAGCATTCTGTTTTATCTACCAAGCCAATCTGGATTGCCTGGCAGATATGGGGGCATCACTGGCATTCTTCTCTCCACTATATGATCAGGCTTTGCCAGAAGCTGATGCCTATTGGTTGCCCGGTGGTTACCCCGAGTTGCACCTTGACGCCATCCGCAAAAACTCGGCTATGCGCAACGCCTTGCATGCGGCTGTTAATGCCAACAAACCGATACTCGCCGAATGTGGCGGCATGATGGCGTTATCCGAAAGCATTGATAGCAGCACCGCTTTTGGCTTACTGCCGGGCAACAGCCGGATTCATCAACACCTGCAAGGTTTAGGCTCGCTAAGGGCAACCTTGCCGCAGGGCGAACTGGGCGCACATACTTTCCATTACGGCAGCTTTAAAACTACGCTAGATCCTATCACCAGCATTGCGACCCGCTTTGGTAAAACAGAAAACATTTACCGGCACGGCTCAATTCATGCCAGCTTTCTGCATTTCTACTTTGCCTCTAACCCTGATGCGGCTGCAAAGTTATTTCTGGGTGATACTGCATGAATCCGCATCGCTACTCCGAACCTGACATGGCGGCTATTTACCGTGTAATTGCCGAGCGCAGAGACATGCGGCACTTTCTGCAGCCGTGGCGCTTTATCAGAATTACCGATGCAAACACCCGCAACTGCATACATCAGCTGGTGGATGAAGAACGCATTCATACTGCAAAAGCCATCGGTGAGTATGAAAGCACTACGCGCATGGCAGAATTTCTGAAGTTAAAAGTTGAAGGCATATTAGACTGTGGTGAGTTATTGGTTGCCACATTATGCAACAAGCGTGAAAGCCATATTTTTGGGCGCAGGACTTTGCCGGAAATGGATATTGCCTCTGTCAGCTGTGCGATTCAGAATATGTGGCTGGCTGCACGTGCGGAGGGTTTAGGCATGGGCTGGGTATCAATCTTTGATCCGGTTAAACTCAGTGCTTTACTGCAAATACCAAACGGCGCGAAGCCAATTGCAATACTGTGTCTGGGTCACGTAAACACTTTTTATAAAGAACCCATGCTGATTGAAACAGGTTGGCGGCAAGCGAAACCGCTGGCTGAAATGGTGATGGAAAATCAATGGAATGCCAATGAATAACGTGCATTTAATTTTAGGCGGGGCGCGCTCCGGTAAAAGCACATTTGCCGAGAAACTGGCAATCGATAGCGGTTTGCCTGTTACCTATATTGCTACCGCACAAATATACGATAAAGAATTTGGCCAGCGCGTTGAACATCACAAAGTCAGACGCCCTGCACATTGGGAAACAGTAGAGCAATCGTTTAATCTGGGGCTAGCCATACAGCAACATGCAAAAGTAGGCAGCGTTGTCATTGTCGATTGCCTGACCCTATGGCTCGCACAGTGCATTTGCCCTGACTGTGACCGCCCAGAAAATTTAAGCTGGCAAGCGGAGCGAGTAGCTCTGCTGGATGCTATACCAAAGTTACAAGGTACAGTTCTACTTGTAAGTAACGAGGTGGGCATGGGCATTGTGCCGCTGGGCGAGATCAACCGCCAGTTTCAGGACGAACAAGGCAGGCTGAATCAGGCAATCGCACAGCTGGCCGGTAAAGTCAGCTTTATTGCCGCCGGACTACCGCTCACACTTAAAGGATAAATATGGAAAGCATCACATTTGAAGTAAAAGGCGAATTCATTGAACTGTGTAACCTGCTAAAACTCGCAGGCATCGCCAACAGCGGCGGACAGGGTAAACTGATGGTATCTGACGGCATTGTTCAAGTCGATGGCGTTACAGAAACACGCCGAACTGCAAAGATCCGTGCTGGCCAAGTGGTGGAATGCATGGGACAGAAAATACTGGTTACAGCAGGCTAAAATAATACGAAGAGGATATTTAGCAATCCAATATTAATATTAACCAGCAAAGTGCTGGATCACTCATAAAGCCGTCATTGCGAGCGATTTAATCAGTATTTACCTAGATATATTCGGCCAGCTTATCCCAATTCAGATGCTGTTCTACGCAATCCGCCAGCCGATCCAGTTCATCATTCCTGAATTTTTCATAATCGAATGTTTGCTGCGTGTGCAGCCCTGCCCATTGCAGCCAGGCTGCACACGACTGCGCATGATCAAACAGCCCATGTAGATAAGTACCTGCCACTAGGTTATCAGCAGAAACAGCGCCTTCAGGCCGGCTGGCCAGCTCATTTGTAACGTACAGCGCGGGCTTGTGTAGTGCATCACCTACGCTAACACCCATATGTATTTCATACCCAGTCACTGCGGCCTCGGCAAAAGCCAATTGCGCGGTGACTTGCTTCAGCTGCTTGGTTTGCTCCAAGGTGGTTTCCATATCCAGCCAGCCAAGACCGGCACTTGATCCAGCCTCGCCCTCTATAGCGTAAGGGTCATGGATCAAGCGCCCCAGCATCTGAAAACCGCCGCAAATACCCAGCACTTTACCGCCGTAACGCAAGTGCCTGGTGAGGGCCTGTTCCCAGCCATGTGTACGCAAGTAGGCAAGGTCACCGCGTACATTCTTACTACCGGGCAATATAATTAAATCAGCCGGCAGGATCGCATCATTCGTTTTAACGAAATGAAAATCTACCTGTGGATGCAAGCGTAGCGCATCAAAATCGGTGTGATTGGAGATATGCGGCAATACCGGCACCACTATACGCAACCGAGGCAATTCCCTCCCCATTTCAGGGGGAGAGTTAGGTTGAAGGTAGGAGGGGGAAGGGGTTGTAGGCACAGCATCTTCCGCTTCAATATGCATGCCATGCAGGTAAGGAATCACTCCCAACACCGGCTTGCCGGTTTCCTGCTCCAGCCAATCCAAACCCGGTTGCAACAGCGCGATATCACCGCGGAAACGGTTAATGACAAAACCGACAACACGCTGACGCTCACTTTCAGATAGCAACGCCATGGTGCCGACAATATGCGCAAACACGCCGCCTCTATCAATATCTGCAATCAAAAGCACCGGGCAATCCACCGCCTCGGCAAAGCCCATATTGGCAATGTCATTGTCACGCAAGTTGATTTCAGCCGGGCTGCCGGCACCTTCAACCACGACGCATTCATGCTGTGATCGTAATCGTTGCCATGAAGCCAACACTGCACGCATCGCAGTTGGTTTGTAAGCGTGGTAGCCGGTAGCTTCCAAATTACCAACCACCTTGCCATGGATAATGACCTGACAACCGGTATCTGTGTTGGGCTTCAGCAACACCGGGTTCATATCGGTGTGCGGCTCCAGCCCACAAGCGAAAGCCTGCACCGCCTGTGCGCGCCCGATTTCACCGCCATCTACGGTAACGGCAGAATTTAGCGCCATATTTTGCGGCTTGAACGGCGCAACATGCACACCTCTGCGATACAATACGCGACACAGCGCCGCAACAAGGGTACTTTTCCCTGCATCCGACGTAGTACCTTGAACCATAAGTGATTTGAATGTCATTCGACCATTATCCCATTTTCATAACCGGCAACCTAGCCTTATACAGCACTGCCACAGCAGTGATTGCGGCAGTGCTGCTGGATGCCTGGCTGGGTGAACCAAAACGCTGGCACCCGCTGGTGGGCTTTGGCTGGCTGGCAAGCCATCTCGAACTTAAGCTGAACAAAAACAGTTCGCCATTTCTACTTCACATCATCGGGCTTGTAGCCTGGCTGATATTGTTATTGCCGATTGTTGCACTAAGCTATTTTGTATCACACAGCGCTATAAGCTGGCTGGCCGATGTGACATTGCTGTATTTTTCCATTGGTGCCAGCAGCCTGTTTCTGCATGCCAGGCATATTTACACGCCACTCTCACACGGTAACCTTACTGAAGCCAGACATGCAGTTAGCATGATCGTAAGCCGTGATACCTCGCAACTGAATGAAACAGAAATTGCGACTGCAGCCGTTGAATCGGTACTGGAAAATGGTAACGATGCCATCTTTGGCGCCATATTCTGGTTTCTGCTGTTTGGCGGAGCTGGTGCCGTAATGTTCAGGTTAGCCAACACACTGGATGCCATGTGGGGTTACCGCACACAGCGCTATCAATACTTCGGCTGGGCTGCGGCAAGGCTAGATGATTTTCTGAATTTAATCCCCGCACGTTTAACGGCATTAAGCTATGCGCTGTGTGGGCATACTTTAAACGCTATACAATGCTGGCGTACTCAGGCGCGTACCTGGTATAGCCCGAATGCAGGCCCGGTGATGTCTGCCGGTGCTGGTGCAATGCAGGTAATACTTGGTGGTGCAGCACGCTATCATGGCCAGCTCAAACAGCGCCCTACACTGGGCATTGGTAAATGCGCTAATCAAAACCACATCTTAAGCGCTATTAATCTGGTAAAACGCAGCATAGGTTTATGGTGCGTTTTGATTATGATTGGCTCGATAATAAGGAGCGTATATTTTGCTTGAACATGGTGGCAATCTGGCACTCGCGGCCACACAATATAATATCCCTCTCGAAAACTGGCTGGATTTATCTACAGGTATCAACCCTGGTGGCTACCCGATTCCAGAAATTCCAGCTGAAATCTGGCAACGCCTGCCGATTGATGATGATGGCCTGGCTGAGGCAGCCTGCGCCTATTTCGGCTGCCAATCAGCCTTGCCAACTGCCGGCTCGCAGGCCGCATTACAAATCTTGCCTATGCTACGCTCACCCTGCAAAGTGGCGATGCCCAGCCCGATGTATAAAGAACACGCACACGCATGGCAGCACTGCGGCCATCAAGTGGTTACTTTACAAGACCTGCATGATGAGGCCGCGATTAACAGTGCTGACGTAGTGTTGCTGTGTAATCCAAACAATCCTACTGCAGCAAGGTTCTCGCCTTCCGATTTACTCGACCTACATACAAAATTGCAGAATCGTGGCGGCTGGCTGGTGGTGGATGAGGCCTTTATGGACGCCACCCCAAAAAGCAGCATCGCACGGCATTCACATTTAGAGGGTTTGTTTGTACTGCGTTCGTTAGGAAAGTTTTTTGGTTTGGCAGGCGCCAGAGTCGGTTTCCTGCTTGCGCATAAGAAACAGCTATCCTTGGTGCAAGAAGAACTTGGCCCTTGGCCACTTAGCGGAGCAAGCCGATATATTGCCAAACAGGCATTAAGTGACCGTACATGGCAACAGACCGCTCGCACCAGATTATTAGCAGACAGCCAGCGTCTAGCAACGTTACTCAGTAACAATGGTTTAACTCCGCAGGCAGGCACGGCCCTGTTTCAATTTGTGCCGATAAATAATGCCGAATTATTGCAGCAGCAATTGGCAAAGCAAGGTGTTTGGGTTAGGTATTTTCCCGAAGCTTCTGCATTACGCTTTGGCTTGCCAATAGAAGATAACTGGGAGAAGTTGGGTTGCGCCCTTAAAACACTTTAGGTCTTCAGGTATAGCCAGGTGAGTCAATATCCGGGCTTATCCGTGAAATCAGCGGTTTACAAAGTGAATTCTGGGTACTTCATCATCAAATGAAATCTGTGTCACGCTGGCATGATCAATCACCATTCGGAACAAACCCTTTAACGGTATATTCAGTACCTCCGCCAGCATCGCGCGAATCACGCCCCCATGCGTAATGACTGCAACATTTTTACCACGTGAGTACTCACTTACTTCCTGAATAAAGCTTACAGTACGCTGATGTAGCTGCGAAAAACTCTCGCCATTAGGCGGCGACAGATTAGCATAATCACTCGCCCAGACATCAAACACATCACGCGGAATGCTATCCCAAGCCTGCATTTCCCAATCGCCAAAATGCAATTCTTTCAAGCGTTCATCTAGCTTCGCTTCACCCAAACCAAGCGCATTAGCCAGCTTGGTACAACGCTGTAATGGGCTGGCGTACACTGCGTCAAACGCAATACCAGCAAGCTTTTGTTTCAACACATCCTGCTCGGTATGAAAATTATCAGAAACGTCCACATCACTTTGCCCATAACAAATGTCTGAGGGTATATTCAATGAAGTATGGCGGATAAGATGCAGCTTCATAACTATCAGAATTTACTTATCAAACCGAAATAGGCAAGCAGGCCAAAGTAGAAAGCCAACTCCGTCATCTGCTGCATGGCGCCCAGGCAGTCACCGGTATAGCCGCCAATCCAGCGCTGGATCTTTTGACGCCACCAGAACCATACCAAACTTACTGGCAGTAACACACATAAAACCAACATCAGCAAATCACCTACACCGATTACAGACGTTGAGAAATAACAATAAAACAAAAACATGGGCGATAGCCCGAACACTGTCGCCATGACAACATCCTTGGCCTGCAATTCTGTCGCCAATGGTTTAGCTTTGCCACTGGCTTTAACATACTTGCCCGTAGCCATCATATACACAGCGCACAACCTGCTGGCCGCATGCGCAGCGATTAAGGCATATGCCACGAATTGCACCGGCAAAGCATTCAAGAATTGAAACTTGCCAAATAGAATTAAAAACAGCGCAATAGCGCCATAAGTACCCAGCCGGGAATCCTGCATAATAGTGAGTATTCGCTCACTATCCCAGCCGCCACCCAAACCATCAACGCTATCTGCCAGACCATCTTCATGAAAAGCACCGGTCAGGTAGATAGTCGCGGCCATACTCAGCAGGATTGCAATATGACTGGAGAAAATATTGATGGTAAGCAGAAACACTACCGCCCCCACCAGGCCGACAATAATGCCAACCAATGGAAAATACTTGGCGGAATGATTAAGTTCTGGCTCCTGAAAGTTTGGTAAATCTGGCACAGGAATACGCGTAAAGAAACCAACCGCCAGCAAAAACCGGCGCCACTCCTTACACAAGAAACTTAGCATTCTGCACCAACATCTGATTTTTCACTCACGCCGGCACTCTCAAACGAAGCCATCTCGTTTAAAAAATTTACCGCAGCCTGCACCAGCGGATAAGCCAGCACGGCACCGGTACCTTCGCCCAAACGCAAACCTACGTCCAGCAAAGGTCTAGCCTCTAAAGATGCCAATAATTGCCGATGCCCGGCCTCACCGGAGCAGTGCGCAAAAACACAATACTGCAGAATATTTGGCTGCAAACGGGAAGCGACCAACAATGCCGATGTCGCAATAAACCCATCTATCAGTAACAATGCCTTATTCTGCGCTGCCGCCAGCATCGCCCCCACCATCATGGCAATTTCAAAACCACCAAAAGTTGCCAGCACCTGCATGGCAGCGTCATTTCTTAATTGATGTGCTGCCAAAGCTTGTTTAAGCGTTGTAGTTTTTTTTGCCAGCCCGGCATCATCAAATCCGGTACCTCGACCTACGCACTGCTCAATCGGCAGATTACACAGCACGCTCATCAAACAACTGGCTGATGAAGTATTACCTATACCCATCTCACCGAACCCCAGCACATTACTACCTGCATTGATTTCTTTCTCAACCAGGGCTGCACCGGTTGCTAGCGCTTGCTCACATTGCACCAACGTCATGGCCGGCTCTACCAAAAAATTCCTGGTGCCAAAATTAACCTTGGCATGAATTAAATCCGGATGATCTTCAAAAACATAATTCACGCCAGCATCCACTACACGTAACTGCATATTATGCTGACGCGCAAAAACATTGATTGCAGCGCCTCCACGCAAAAAATTCAACACCATTTGCGCGGTAACGGCTTGCGGGTAAGGACTAACACCAGCCGCTACAACACCATGGTCACCCGCAAATACCAGCAAAGTTGGCTTACTTAACTGAGGTATTAATGTGTTTTGTATCAGGCCAATCTGTAATGCGATTGACTCCAATACACCCAATGCCCCCAACGGTTTGGTTTTTTGATTAATCTTTTGAACAAGAGCATCTTTAAGTGCTTGATTTGGCTGTGCGATATTGAAATTCATAACTACGAATTTTACATGGTTGTACTAACTAACTTAATAAATTTGAGAAATTACAGAAATATTTTTGTCAGTTTCCGGTTTAGTTTGCTATAATGCGCGACTTGCAAACACACACCGACGTTTGCAAACAGTTGTACAAGGGCCGGGTAGCTCAGTCGGTAGAGCAGCGGATTGAAAATCCGCGTGTCGGCAGTTCGATTCTGCCCCCGGCCACCATCCCTTACCCCCAGTAAAATCAAGCCTTATAGACAATTCCCGTCAAAGACGTATTACCCTATTTTACCCCAAAATACCCTAAATATCCCTACATCACTGTGCTGAAAATGTGCTGGAGTGTGCTGGATCATTTTAAACACCCATCACACAACTTGGATGAACTCAAGGCTAGTGCTAAAGTGATACCGTTTAATAAACAGGCTTACGTTAGTGATATTTTTACCCAGGTATGTTTCGTCTATCAGTGCTTTTGAAGCAATGATATTTTGTCAGGAAGTTCTTCAATCAACTAACGATAACATCAATATTGATGCTCGCTATTTGCGTTTTACGGATCCTTTTGGAATAGCTTTACTAGGTGCATGTTTCCACGAAATTAAAACTCGTAGCCAAAAAATCCGCATTCACAACCTGAATGCCAATTTAAGTGGCTATTTACAACGTATGGATTTGTTTGAAGGCACAGAGTTAATTGATTGCCAGCCTGAGAGAGTTAGCCGTCACAATCGCGCAAACTCACTTGTTGAGTTAACAATGCTCTCCCAACACTCTAAGGTTGGTGATGTTTCGGACAAGTTAGCAAATGCAATTGTAGGTGGATTTGGTGATGTTGACCCTAACGAACCCGAAGATGAGATGACTGGCTTCAATATGTTTTATAAACTTGTTCAGCCACTGCAATACGCATTAAATGAACTTCTTGAAAACTCCCTAACACATGCCCGCCGCAGCGGTAATAAAGATGCCAGTGTATGGATTGCCAGCCAATATTACCCCAATAATGGCTTGATTAGACTGGGAGTGGTCGATAACGGTTGTGGATTTTTAGAGTCATTACAAAATCACCCAACACTAACAAGTAAACGTCATCTGAATGCAATACTTCTTGCCCTGCAGCCTAGAATTAGCTGCAACCGTGAATTAGGCTTGCGTGGTGATACGCGGAATCAAGGGGTTGGTTTAACCACCAGTAGCAGAATTGTTCAACATGCAGGTGGAAGAATGGTTTTAATAAGTGGTAACGCGATGCATGACACATTGGGAAAAAGCCAAGAAAGCATTAATAATTTGTGCTTTTGGCATGGAGTTGGGATCGCTATTGAATGCCAACGCTCAAAGTTAGCAGATGTGCGGTTTAGGGAACTTTTACCTCCCCTTGATGACATACCACCAGCTCGCTTACGATTCGAGCAGTAACATAAAAATTTGGTATTACAAACAACTTAAGTTATTATTTGCAAATCATGCAATCATTGATATCACTACAACAATATGCTAACGGCAAACTTATTGGTCCGAGGATAGCTGCGGCTCCAATTCTTGAAGAGGTGGAGTTAGCCCTAAATCGTAAGCTGGAAGTTGTGCTGAACTTTGCTGGCATTGAAGCTACTCAATCATTTATTGATGGTTTGGTTGGTGCGCTGATCTTGAAGCGCGGCCCCGATGTTCTTGATCAACTGATCTTCAGATCTTGCTCTGAAGATGTCAAAGCAATCATACAATTTGTTGCAGCAGATCGCTGTGATCAGTATTTAAAATTTAACACACATTAGTCTTGGACTAGATTACGCTTCAGAGCGTCGGTTTTTTTGTGCAATTTGCTTGCACTAATACCCGCCACGGCAATAAAGATCACACCGATGGCTAAAATAATCATAGCTAATTCGTACACAATAAAACTCCTAATAATGGCTAATAGTAAAACTTCATTTAACTTTCATCAAACCACGTTGTCACATATTCAAAATTAAAGCCGCAGCCTGATTTACACCGCCACTTGCCTTTACAAACTCTTCCAAATCCGCACCGTCTTCAATGTTTAATTGTTCTTTAGGGACAGCCAATATTTCGGCTGTCTCATTGAAACAACGAACCATTCCACTTAAATGATCCAGCTGAATTCTTTTCACGTCACCACTCATTAGATACTCCAATTTGCTATTTGCAACAACACCAGACCGATTATTTATGATGCGGGGATACTAGGACGTATCCCCGCTAATGAAAATTGATTTTAAAAATTCAAAATCAATTTATTCAAAACTTAATTGCCAATGCTAATTCGGATTATTAAATCATTTGTCCGCTTTGCCACCAGAACCACTACTAGACCGGCTTGCGCCTTTGTCCTCACCTTTATAGCCAACACCTCGTGGAGCCATCATAATAATCTTGCTTGCGTCACCAGTTCCACCAGAGTTTGCCCCACCGCTCGCTATAGCTGAAGCCATATTATCAGCTAGCCCCATGAGCTGCTTACCAAGCATGGCAAAAAACAAAACCAGCAACGACATGAAAATCAGATCTTCCTGGACGACATTTGCATAAGCCACCACCTGGTTAATTACGCCTATTGAAATTAAACCAACGAGGACTGCAATTACCTTATAAAGCGCAGCTGAAATCATGAACTTTAACCAGCCATTGAATAGAAAACTTAGGTTGGGAATTAGCAAGAATGGTATCAGAATGGGTCCAATGGCCAGCCCTACATACATCATCACCTGCCCTGCGTTTAAAACAAAGACGAAAGTTAATAATGACCAAAGAATAAAAAATGCAGCAATCAATAACAACACGACACTAATCAAAGTGTTTATGGGACTTAACGCAGACTCAACAACAGCCCCCATTACGCTTCCACCATTCTTTACAGAACCAGCAATTGAACGAGCCAGCGACACTGCTGGAATTGAGTCTGACATTTTTTCAAGTACGGATTTTTGGTTGTCGCTTGCCGGAGATATAACTTTGTACAAACCCTTTATCGCATTCGAGTGCAGATCCACAATTTCAACCGTTGGGTCATTGCCATCAGTAAAAACACTGGCTACTGCGGGTATGGTATTTAAAAAGAATCCTGAGACGGATACCCCTTTAACTGGAGATGTCCATCCCACCAGCATTGCAGAAATAATTACGAAACTGATAAGCATTTTTGTTACATCAACGATTATTTCCTGACTGGTATCAATCATGAATAAACAAACTTTATAGAAAAACATAATGCCAAAAAGTATTCCTAGCAACTTAAACCCAATGCCATCAGCACCTCCAAGCCTGCCAATCATATCGCTGCCTACAACGTCCATAGTATGCAACACATCTGCCGTAGCAGTTTTAAATTCGATAGCCATTGTCGATCCTTAATTTAAAAATTGCAGCAAAGCAAAAAACGGTAAAAAGAAAAAAACGCACAGAAAAAAGAGCATGAGCCTGGCCGGGGACTCGTAGTAAACAGTAATCAACGCATAGGCTAAGGACTGTCTGAAAGGGAAATTTGTGTTGGCACCAGAATCACCAACGGCTTCGGAAATTTTTTGGCGATCTTCAGCACTTTCAATCTTACAGATTGCGAAAATCCATCTTTGAATTCTTGGTGTTGTTGTCATGTTGGTTACCATCCGAAAACTTTTTTAGTGTGTTCTTGTTGTTTTTTGATCCTTGCATTGCGATCATCTTCCATTTTTTTGATCTTGGCGATCCGCTCTTGCTGCAAAGCCTTTTCAGCTGCTTTTTCATTAACCAGGTATATGCTGGCAAGAGCAATAATCACCAGGCATAAGGTAATAATGTGAATTGGTTTAATCTTGTCCATTTTCTAAAGTCCTTTAAATAATTCTTTTCTGCGATCTTCAACGTCAAATTTTTTACCACCAGAAAGCGTTTTCATGGTGATCTCACGTTGTTTTTCCATAGCTTTCATTCGCTCAATGTCAGCCTTTTGCTGTTCCTGCATTTGCGCTTCTGATTGCTCTTTAGCCTGCTTGTCTTGTAGAGACTTCTCACGTAATTGAGAGTTGAGCTCCATCAGCTCGCCGGCCATCACTTGATTCTGCTGTGCCAATAGCTGAAATCCCTGAACAGCTCCTTTAACTTCATTAATTTGGGGCCCCATACTGGCCAGTTTTTGCGATTTTTCTTCCGCTCGTTTAAGTGCTGCAAGATCACGATCCGCCTGTGCCTTATAAATTCCCCCTTTAATTTTTGATAATTGCATTTCCGCATTGATATATTCTTCAGGCGACATCTTCAACGCCATCATCTCGGCGCGACGACGCTCAAGCGTTGTGTACGCTTCTGTGCTAGTGGTATAAATATCTGTTGTTGCCTTGTACAGGGCGTCCAAGTCTTTAAGCGTATCCTTGTATGGTTCCAATTTTTCAGCAATTACATCTGCAGGGATGTTCTTCAGATTCTGCAACATAGTCGTGTATTGGCTAACCTGCTGGGCATAATCACGCACCTGGCCCGCAACCAGCTGCGCCTGCTTGCTTACAGATGCAATAAGCTCACCGTTGTTCATTATTTGCGTTACTTCAGTGGCGCCACCCGTTGCACCGCCACCTGCCATGCTGTTTGTACCCATTGAAAACAACGCGAAAGCAAGGCAGGCTTTAAAAGTTAATCTATTCATAATTACTGAACCCGATAGTTGATAGTGTCGTTTGCATTTATGAGCTGTAACACATGTCCAAAAATTTCGTCTAATGGCTCATCAATTGTTAATAAATTAAAAACGCTGGTTAGAACAATTTCCGCTGTGTGTCCCGGGTATCTCGATATCGCTTCTTTTGCATTTCCAAGAAATTGATCTAAACACTCTGCACCTATTTGCAGAGATGCAGATTCAAATTCGTCTTCACGATAATCACCGTCCCAATTTCCAGAAAAAGGCTGGTTTTCTACTTTATTTTTCATTTCAAAACTCATATCAACTCCTTAATTTACTGGATAAAAAACACTTTGTAAACACTTATATTCATTGTTATAAAAATACAACTACATAAACATGAAATATACATTTCATTTACACTCTAGGCGAAAAAAAAGAGGCCGTCAAGCCTCTTTCTAAATTTAACTATATGTTTTTTATAAAACTTTTATTGTCATAAGAGAACAACCAAGCATCTCCTCAACCTGATCTATCAATGTATCGAATTTTTTGTAGATTTTTTCATTTTTAATCGCAGTTCTAACTCCAAATTCACGCCCATCTTTCATTTTCACATGCAACTTCCAATAGCGCGTTTCTAGATCACGCGAAGCATACAGCGCATCCACAACCTTCAGATCTAAGTACATTCTTAAAATCTTTATCTCTATCAATTCCATTTAATAAAATCTAACTTTCGTAAATTTGAAATATTGATTTTATTCTACTAATTTAGTTATTAATAGTAAACTTTAAAACATGTGTTTATAAAATTGATACCATTATTTTTAGATAACTTTTTTGTTACCTGATGGCGGGTTTACCCGTGCCCGAAGGGATGAATGCCCACAGGCACGCGTTGAGCTACATCAAGCGGGGTATGCTTGATGTGGTGATTTATCGCGCACGTGCCGCTTCAGCGGCCGTGTTCAAGGGAAGATTATCTATTTATTACTGTAAAACTTTACCTACATCCCCTAATCTCCGAATAAAACCGATTCTTTCTGGGATATTCGGCTCCGCCTCTGAAGAACGGCTTCGTTTCCATTCATTTTTGATCAATGTCTTAATTTGTTTTACCTGGCTACGACCTCCAGCAAAGCCCGGCGTACGCCAAACCTCATGAATCAACTGTCTCAACTGGTCATCCCTCTTTGTCCTTATGTGACGAATGAGATTGTCTCGCAGACCCTCATAGTGAACTTTTGAATAGCGCCAGGTCCATGTTGGTTTGGGCTCATCAGGCTTAGTGAGTCTAACTAGCTCATACCCACCTATAACGTGCAGCCGAGATTTACTGGTTGCGTCTTGCCATTCCTCACGACTTGCAACTTCCGGCATGACACCTTCAGTTCGACAGAGGACCCAGTGAACGATATTGTTAGGTTCATCGTGCCAAGCAAGAAATCTGAAACTGGCAAAACCTTTTTTTCTCCGGCGCGACTGCTCCAGTTTTGACAATCCAGTCTGGTAATTTTCAGAAAATTTCTGAGCTAAAAACTTAGCCTTTTCTGGTTTGATTTGACCCAAAATGTAGTGGTGATGACCGGTACGAACAAGATCAGAAATTCGCTGCATCCAGGGTGTTTTTTTGGTAAAAACAAAGAGCGCATGATTTGTGTATTTCATAGTTTTTGATACCAAACATAAAAGGAGTTTATAAATTCATGTTATTCAATATATTTAAGATTCCATAAATTCACACCCATCATATATGAAAACCATAAACAATAAGTGTTGACAAAGTGTTATTTATCAAATACTTAATTGATTTTTTTAAAATCAACACGCATAATCAAACCGTCACTTTTTGGGTATGCCAAACCTTCAAAACATCGGGGGTTAGCCACCCCAAACAACAAGCGCAAGGATCGGATGATCCAATTCAAATAACGCCAATTATTTGAATAGCACGGTGAAGCGTGGTGCTTCTAATAGAGCTCGCCACGCTACGCTGAGCGCTGGGATTTGAAATAATCCCTTCGACTCAATCTGAGTTCTTTAATGAAATCAAATATTGGGCGACAACGAAACGGGCTTCTGGGTAACCAGAAAGTGCCTGTCAGCCATGAAAGCTGGTATTCAATCCAGCCTAGGGGATAAGCAGTAATGCGTATGACCTAGCTCAACACGTAGGCTCAGGGTGATCAGAAATGACATCAGCTGCTCAGGAGAAGTCTGAGAGCAGTGGCACCACAAGAAGTTGTGGGTCGGTGGATAGCTTAAGCGTGTAACGGTAGCCCTTCAAGGGAGCCTTTGAGAGTTTGTGATGCAGTGGAGTTTTGGTAACCGTTGATATTTTATTTCTAGTACACGAGTGTTTTTGGAATCTTTTGCCGTGGAAACCCGAAAGGGGTAGGGTCTCAGACCTATGGAAATAAAATGAGGTGACTGCTAAGCAAGCGCAGTAGTGGAAGCACCCAAACCGCGAAAGCGATGGGTATCTGACTAAGTTGGGAAGCACTTAATCGAGCAGCTTGGCGGCTGTGTTGTATCGAAAAGTGTGGGAGATTTGGCAAGTATGAGCGACAAAGCGGCTGACCAAAATGGTCGCAATGTCACCTCGGAAACGAGGGTAAGAAAGCCAAAACCGTGCGATGCGCGTGGGGCGTGATGCCCCACATTGTTGTTTGTTGTAGAAGTGACTGATTGGGCTGGATGCCCGATTAAATCTAACCGTCCTTGGCCGGATGGTTGGTAGCTTGGGTTGGCCCCCAAGCATTTATTCCAAGCGCTGGCGTTGTTTTTTTAAAACAACGAGAGCGTATAAGACAAAATCTAGTGGTACAGCTTAGTGATCTGACTGTAAAATTTTGTTGGTAAGTGTTTTAAGCGAATTTCTGGAACTCGTCTAAACCGGAAAGCAGCGATTCACAACCGCGCCGTAAAGTCGGCAGCAAAGTGCCAGGTAATTGTATTTTTACCGGGCGACTGTTTATCAGGCAAGCCACCACCCTTTAATCGGGGTGGTGGATTTTATTAAGGACATTAAATGCTAACTGGAATTCTTGTGTTTTTAGGACTAAATGCTGCTGCAGGCGCTAGCAATCTTGGCGAGGTTTCAAGTGCAGGATTTGTAGCTATTTTGCTGCTGTTTTTTGCGGTTACATTCCTACTTGCATTCAGCCATTGGCTCATTTTTATGATGGCTATTGATAACAAGCAAGGGCAAAGCAAAAAGAAAAAGATTGATTAACGTACAGTTGTCACACAATGTCACGCAGCGTCACACGCTGTCACTAAAATAACGGAATTTTGAAATACTATTTAAGCTGTATATACATATATCAATATATATGTATATCAATATATCAAAGGTTTTTGATGGTTTACCTTAGAGATCTTTATAAAGAGCTTCTCTACGGCGTTCAAGATCAACCTCTGGATTCCCGGTTCTTTTGATTTTTACATTGCTGTAATCAGTCTTGGGATTTGGAGTTTTTTTCGTGACCACAGTTTTAACATCATCTTTTTTAACCACCTTGGCAGGCGCAGGTGCAGCCACAGCTTCTTTAGGCTGAGCTGCGGGCGGAAGTTCATTAGCCTTATTTGATATCACCTCTCTTGATTGGGCAGCATCTTTCTTGTCAGAAAAACTCTTAACCAGATATACACCACTAACAGCTATCACCATCAACGCCGCTACGCTTACAAGCAAACTATTAAGATTTGTTTTAGACATATTTACTTCCTTTTTATTATTAAATCGTTGTATGTGAAGAACTATTCCTTAATGCTAAAAGCTTGGGTTTGCAAAATAAAAACTATTTTCATAGTTAAGTATATTTTTACTCGGTAAAAAAGTCTTTCATATCTTTGATACCCTTTTATTGATTTAGAAGTGTCGGATTTTTCTTACCGTAAGTCTGCTACCGATTTACTTGAAATAATAGGACTTCCATCATCCACATATTCCATCGCCGCTTTAAACTCCTCACTTGGATAGTCATATTCCTGGTCAAGCCCATTCATAGACAAATACATTCTTGCCACAGCCATTTCCAAAGCTTCTGCGGGGCTGCAGTTGTACGATTGAGCCAGATTAGAGATCATGTCTTTTATGTTTTTTCCAAAACCTGTTTCAACATCATCCTTAGCAATAACCTTCACAAATTCAGCTTCTTTTTCCGTCAACCAGAAACCGTATTTTTTCTTACCCTCGCCTTGTTTCTTTGCTGCGTAACGCTGCTGTCTCAATGAATTTGTGTTGTCCATTTTGCATTTCCTAATTGATGCCAGGATTACTTTATACCGTTATATCTAACATTTGCAACAAATTTTAGCATATTGATATATTGATATCCAAATAGTCTAGCGAAAAATTCGCTGTATACGAAGAATAGGTAGAACATTGTGATATAAAAAAGACTCATATTTCTTGAAAAGAAAAACCACACCTGGCTAAAGGTGTGGTTTGGGTTGTCATTAGGTAACAAACAAGGGTATTAATGACAAAATCGTGGTTGAAGAAGCGCATGTGGCATCATCAACGGCCTCAAAATCCACGTACATGCATCTGGAATTGAGATTTTCAGCCGGTGAAGGACAGGCAAGATATTTGCTGTCTAACCTCCATAGAAAAAACATGAAAATATAAAAATCATTGTGAATGTTTGCCTACAAAAACCCCACTGAACATTGAACCAGCGCACTTCGTGGCACGGCAGCTTGTGCATTTGTTCGCTGCCCACAGCTGAAGCTATGGACAGTCGGCAAGCCGATGCCTCACAACTACACAAGACTGCCTGCGTTCTGCCTCTGGCCTGACGCGCTTCGCTTGCCTTAACTAAAATAAATTTCCTTAGACCCACAGGGGGTGTATATCTGATTTAGGTTCGTGCATCACCCAGAACCCAGCGCGAAACCGTCGATTGGTTTACGGCGAGCTCATTTGCAATTTTTCGTGTACTCATTCCCCTGGCGTGCATTAAACGCGCCATAGCGCGTTTTTCTTCACTCGCTAATAGTCTAGCCTCACCAGACCTTTTTCCTTTGAAGCTCTGGCGATCCAAAAACTTCTGGTGCATCGCTTTATCTCGCTGCCATACCCACTTGGCCACACTGCGTGAAATCGCCTTAATTTCGCTGAACTGCATAGGCACAGGAAACTCACCGTTCATCTCCAGCGCCTTCTTTAGCACCGCCTCACACCAAACCTCATACCGCTCACCTCTATAGCGCCAAACGGCGCTATAAGACCATTTGCCTTCGGGTCCAAGATAGTTAAACAGGGTGACGTTGCGATTAACACCAACAAATTGAATTTTTTGGTCAGATATTTTTTTAGGAGCGTAGTGATCAAGATCCACATACTCAGCCATTTCGTCCAGTGACCAGAAGCTTAATCGCCCCCAGAAAGCTTTCCAATGAGAGTGTGTTGGGTTTTTAACCATCAGCCCTGCAAAGCCACTGTCCGCGCCGAACGGCTGCATTTTGGCCAGGTAAGCGCGTTCTACAGATGCCAGATAGCGAAGCGGGGCAATTCTTGCAATTTTCGAGGTGGCCACTGGTGCTTCCAACCCATAAAGCAGGTGTGCGTGTCCATTTTCTCGATTCACGATCGAGACGTTAGGCATTGCCAAGCCGGCACGTTCCCACGCCAGGCCACCTTGTTCTGCGTCAATATCGAACGGCAGCCAAAGTTTTAACTTGGGTGGATTTACGGAAATGTAGGGATATCTCAAGGCGATGCGCTTAATGCGGATCATCTGAGCCATTTTATCTTCACCGCAGTAGAGGTGAGATGGTGTGTGAGTATTGAACAGTTCGAGCTGTTCGGCTGTGGCCAAAAGATCCAACTGCTGCGCGCAGGCGTGCGTAGCCATCGCGGATTCCATGATGAAGGAATCGCGCTTATGCTTTTAATTGATTTTGTGCAGCCCCAGCACCCCCCCGCACCCTGCGGCCAGGCTTACCTTTAGGAGGTGCTTCAGGAGTTGGTTGCGCCTTCCTGGCGCGGATTTCACCCCTGAAGAAATCAGCCATCTCTTCTGGAAGGCTGTCCAAGGAAGATTCCGTCGCCGCGTCAATAAAGGCAGTAACAGCAACAGCCGGTACCATTATGCAGCCATTTATCCGTTGGACAGGGAGTGGAAATTTTCCGGCATCGAGCCAGTTTCTGGATGTTTTAGGGTGAAGGCCGACGCGTTTAACTGCGTCAAGAAATGTCAGAAATGCAGGTTCATGTTTTTGATGGTCACTCACGATTGAAAATTCCAATAAAGTGACTCCCCCTTTGATATCTCAAAATCAGGGAGTCAGTTTACTTGGCCAACAACCGTTCTCGTGCCCATTTAAGGGAAGTGCATCACTATTGCTCAACGCCGCCAAAAAAAGACGTGAGTTTTTACCGAACCTGTATGTTTTAAATTATATGGAGGGTTTTTAAATTAATCAACAGGAATTTAATATTTTTATCATAATCAAATGCTTGCGTAACACTTTGTCAACACCTTTGAGTTACTTGACCGCCTTTTTTGCCAGATGCTGCTCGAGTTTTAGCGCCGCATTTCCCATATCCTGTTGATTGTATCGATTCAACATCCGTGAATCCGAGTGGCCGGTAATTTTCATCAATTCATGCATTTCAAAAACTTCAGCAAGTCGGCTGGTCGCTTCATGTCGCAGATCATGATAGGTAAAATCAACCAGAAAACCCTCTTCTTGCTCATCTACAGGCGTGTCACGTACATACATGCGCTGCGCTCGCTTAATCGCGCGATTGAATGATTGAGTCAGGGCTGAATAAGTGGTTTTGAAGACCTTACCTTTCCTAATCCTCACAACATTGTCGCCATCTTCCCCATTTTTCAAAATCTCGATTGCCCTGGGCGAAAGCGGAACCTCCCGTGATTTTCCGTTCTTAGTCTCACGCAAAATCACCACTCGTTTTTCAAAATTAACATCAGCCCAGGTCAATTGAAATGGTTCAGCCTTGCGCATGGCTGTCTCAATTGCAAATTGCACTAGGCGAATCACCTCAGTGTTGCGATTCTTTGAAACGGACGACTTGAATTTGGTAAACACATCCGCACTGCTGTCCTGCAGGGCGGCCATTAAATATTTTTCTTCAACGGGCGATAGCCTGCGATCCCGTGAATTGTTTACCTTGGGCTTCGTGATCTGTTTCACAGGATTAACACAGTGAATGCCCCAGTCCTTAAGCGCGACCTCAAACAAGTGGCTGATGATCGAAAGCTGTTTGTTGATCGTCGACGCCGATAATCCCTCCTTGCTCATCTCATCCCGATACCTGGCCACATCGAACGGCTTCAGCGTTGCGAATGATTTATCGCTAAGTTTTTTATTTTCCATGAGTCGCTTGATGCGGTTTGACTCCTGATACTTCCCTTTCTTTTTTGGTGTAATTTCCTCAAGGTATTTTTTAAGCCCTTCCCGAATGGTCAGCGACTCGGCATCCGATAAGTCATTAAAAATTCCTCGGTTCATTTTTGCCTCAATATCGGTCGCCCAAACTTCAGCGTCTTTATTTAAAGCAAAAGATTTGTATTGTTTTGGGTAACCTTTTTTTCTGATAACAGCTTGCCAATAACCGCTTTCAAGTTGCCTATAAGTTGCCATTTTATAACCTCAGTGTGCTGGAATTGTGCTGGAATGACTGTTTTATGATGTTATATATCGATGAGAGGCTTGTCAAATAAGGATTGTGAGAGATGATAGAAAATAGGATTGAAAATCCGCGTGTCGGCAGTTCGATTCTGCCCCCGGCCACCATCTAAATCAAGCTCACTTTATGTGGGCTTTTTTTACAACACAAGAATTTCTACAATATCCTACCGTGCTAATAATGTTTAACAATCCTAAAACTAGAGAGATGGTTTTCTTAAAAATACTTGTTTCTTTAAATTTAAAATATTGACAAAAGTTATTAATGGTAGGAATATTCGCTTGTGTGAGCTTCCGTACACGTAAAAAGTTAAGCATATAAAAATTTGTTTCAAAACTTCTTAAAATTCAAATATTGAGAATATCTTTGAGTTATTAACACACTCGAAGATATTCTTGTGCGTGAGCACATTCGTTTGGCGCCTTGCCAAGCATTTCAAAAGTGCCAAATTTATTTTGGCAAATTGGGTCAGATTAATTTGGCTCATCTCAAATAAATCCGTTTAAAAATTAAATTTTTAAAGACACAGTATTCATTCCTATGTCTTACAAGGACATTTTTGTTCGGATTTCTCTATAGGGTTACGCCCTTTCAAACAGGTTTAACAGCCTATATGTCAGCCCACCATCAGGGCAATCTACCACGCCTTAAAACGCGTCCCCTCGAGACGGGGTCATTCCTCGTTTTGCGTTTATTCCCAACACGGAAGTCGCAAAAGCCAATTGCATCCTAACTGCAGGCGCAACATAAGAATTTAGTTAGGGAACAGGAGCATGGGTGCTCTTCAGGTCTTTACCGGACATTGTCTGGAATTGTTGCTACGGCTCAATTGACCATTAACACTTACCTAAGGAACTCACCCATAAATGTATTTTTAAAGGAGGAGGATTTATGCGCGATCTTAATTTTGAGATTTATCAGTTATGCAGAAGAAACAGAGATGGAAGTTACTCAACCCAAGCCGATCGTTGGAATATCCTAAATCAGGTAGCTGACATAATTCATGTTTTAGGATTTAGGAATTTAAAACTTAAAAATTTAAAACCCAAGCATATCTTAGGCCTAGTTAATCATTGGCAGCAGGAAGGCCTAAAGCCAGGTAGCTTAAAGAACAGGATGAGTTGTTTGCGTTGGGTTGCTGAAAAATTAAATAAACCTTCACTAATTGCAAAAAACAATTCCCATTATGGAATAGGCCGCAGAACCTATGTCACCAACGTTTCAAAAGCCTGTGAACTTGACATAGAAAAACTTGAAAAAATTACTGATCCATATGTAAAGCTATCATTAAAACTACAGGAAGCATTTGGCCTGCGCCGTGAAGAGTCAATAAAATTCATTGGTGAATGGGCAGATCGTGGTGACCACATACTTCTTAAGGCTAGCTGGTGCAAGGGTGGTCGCACTCGTAAGATTACAATTAGAAACGAACAACAGCGCAATTTGCTAAATGAAGTTAAATCTTTTACCAAAGGAAAGAGCTTAATACCACTTGATTTAACTTATGTTCAGCAAAAGAATCGTTATGGAAAGCAAACTGCTAAGGCGGGTTTGTGCAAAATGCATGGATTGCGTCACGCTTTTTCACAATTACGTTATCTTGAGCTGACAGGACGACTAGCCCCAGCCGCCGGTGGAAAAACATCGAAAGAGTTGACTGCTAAAGAAAAAGCATTAGATAGGCAAGCAAGACTGATTATTAGTGCGGAACTTGGTCATGAAAGAGAGCAAATTACCGCTGTATATTTAGGTAGGTAAAGATTTATTTTATCTCCGCAACAAAAAACTTAACCCTTCCTCAGCGTCCTGACAAGACATTGAAAAATTCATATTAAACAATAACTTACAAAAATAATTTTGTTGCAAAATATGTAAATCCATATAAAATTTGTTGTCATAAATATCACCACAGACCTCCGGAGGCACTATGAGCGACAAAATTGATTTGAGAGCCATAGAAGGTCATCGGGATAAACTGGAATTCCAGATTTCCTATGCGCTATTCACTATTTTTGATCAGAAAAAATTAGATAAGAAATTAGATGAAATTCATAGCAAGCTAGCGCCTAAAGGCAGACTTACGCTTGTTTCTGGTAATTCCAAAAAACTGCTGAGTATTCATTGTTGTCAGGCAGCTCAGAAAAACTGTCTTAATTTAAAGTAGAAGCTAAATGGATAAACCCTTGCTTGCAATTTCATTGATCTTGTTTGTATTTCTAATCATGGCACCAATCATTTTATGGATTAACAATCGATCTAATGACAATCCGGATGAAATAGATGATTTATCAGAGGGGAATTTAATGAAACTGGAAATTAAAAAGAATTTACTAAAAATCCTGGATCAATGGATTCAGGAAAACGATCTAAACCATGAACAGATTGCAATCAAGCTCGCAGTGAATATGAACGTTGTCGCCGACATTGTGCATCAACGCTTTGACAAGTTCACAGTGGATCATCTAGTAGATTTTGTTCTAATAACCGGCAAGACACCTAAAATAGTGATTGCAAGTAAAGATGAATAAGGAATAAACCAATGGACTACATTTCAAATTTCATCATGCAGTCACCCTTCGATTTCTTGGCCTATATGCTGATACTGGCAGGGGTTTTCTTTATTACTGTGATGTATCTGCTATTACAGAAAGTGAAAAAACAAGATCAGATTCAAAATGCTATAAAACAGAAACAACTAGCTGAACTTAAAGCCCATGAGGAATACAAAGCCCAATTCAAAAATATTCATGAAGTCAGAAAAAAATTCAAAAGCGTAAAACGTGGTTAAGTAAGGTTGAATCGACCAAGATGCAATAGACAGTAGGCATTTTTTTACGTATATGTCCTGGTTTTGATTGCCATGCTATAGCTGAGATTTCTTCATAAGCCTTAGCCATAATAAGCCAAGTAATCCAGAAGTTAATGAGGCAAAAAGAATAGTCATTTTTGCGGCATTTATCGTTGCCGGATATTCTGTGAAGGCCAGGTTAGTGATAAAGATGGACATCGTAAACCCGATTCCACCCAGCATTCCCGCACCGACGATATGCGGCAACTTCAAGTCTGATGGTAAACGACATATTCCGATTGCAACGGCAATAACACAAAATAAGGTAACTCCTAAAGGTTTCCCTACTATCAAGCCCATGGCTATTCCGAGGCTATTTGCGCTTGTCAGCCCATGTAGCCAATCAGATTCAAACATGATTCCAGTGTTTGCTAACGCAAATATCGGCAAAATAACAAATGCCACCGGTTTGTGTAAAAAATGTTCCAGCTTATGTGAAGGTGACCTTCGATCGCTGTCCCTTGCAGAGAATGGTATGGCAAAGGCCAGCATAATGCCTGCAACCGTCGCATGAATCCCCGATTTAAGCATTAAAAACCACAGCAGAATTCCGCCAGCCAGATATGGCAAAAGCACCATAACTCGTAAACGATTAAGCATAATGAGTAGCGCCCACACAAGCGTAGCACTTACAAGATACCAAACTGAAAGTTTAGCCGTGTAAAAAGTAGCAATAATTAAAATAGCGTCTAAATCATCTATAACTGCAAAGGCCACAACAAATACTTTTAACGAGGATGGAATGCGATTGCCAAGTATGGCTAAAACGCCGAGTGCAAAAGCAATATCCGTTGCCATCGGAATGCCTATTCCACCTTGCGTAGGTGTTGCATAATTTAAAGTTAAATGAATAAGTGCCGGTAAAAGCATACCGCCAATAGCTGCGCAAATTGGTAATAGAGCATTTTTAATATTGGATAACTCGCCAATATAAATCTCCCGCTCTAGCTCTAACCCGATAAGCAGGAAAAAGATTGCCATCAAACCATCATTTACCCAATGCTCAAGGCTTACCCCGCCAATGGTGCTATGCCATAAGCTCAAATAACCATGGCCTATTGGTGAATTTGTAATCAAAATTGCAGCTATGGTACAAATAATCAGCAAAGTGCCGCTTGATTTCTCCGAATCAAAGAATCTGTTAAAGGTATTTGATAATAATGTAGGGGCTAAATTCATAGTTTTGTTATTTTCAATACTCACCGTAGCTACTTAACATTGGCACTCAGAGAGTGCTAAAGCTTGTCGGGACACGATATTTATAATCCATTGCAACAAGTCTTGGAACCATGGGATTAAAGGCATTACAAGTAAGCAATATGTGTAATTGACGTGGGACTCCAGGTTTAAAAGTAATCTTATTTCTGGGAATCGTGAGCCCATGCCTGTTGATGCTGAGTTATCGCAGTATCTCTGCACGCATCAACTTTTGCAGTGTAGCTGTACAAGTTACTTCTTGTCGTGTTAATTTCCTCATCAAAAAAAGTATTACTCGGAAATACATATCCAAAAGACTTATTTATTGATTCTTTAACAGCCAAGCTAAATCCAGTCTGTTCACTTTCGATTGCCTTGTCTCTTTCCAGATCATACTTGTTAAATAAACTTTCTGCTCCAGTAGCACCACATTTAGCCACTAACCATTGTTCAAGAAATGGTTCTTCAGGTTTGTAAAATGTTCTAAATTCTTCAGCTTTAATCATTTCCATTTCAGCAGATGGTTTATTAAACATCCTC
>Ga0208395_100224_pt1 | contig 24717 bp, 15 predicted proteins | sample LakWasMet61_LOW9_2_FD_183893 | JGI IMG/M metagenome (GOLD analysis project Ga0208395, IMG submission 183893) | Freshwater sediment methanotrophic microbial communities from Lake Washington under simulated oxygen tension - Sediment Metagenome... | ecosystem: Environmental > Aquatic > Freshwater >...
AACGTAGTAAAATTAGGGAGCGGTCATAATGACCGCTCACCTAAACTGGCTGGCTTAAAACCGCCGAATTATAAAATTAAAAAAAATAATTAAAACCCTTGGTTTTTAACACAGAATCTATGTGTTTTAAAAGTGATTTGAAATAAAGAATAGCCGCATTATTAAATACTTTTAAAAGTAAAATGCATTAATACATATTGATTTCAATAGCACAAATCGTTACAAATAATCGTCTTTGCGAAGAACAAAGCAATCTGAGTTGTGAAGATTAATAGCGCCCGAATGACAAGTGAGATAGTCAATTCTCTCTTTAAAATACAGTAACACTATTGGTGCTATCCACAGGCTGCTTCGTTCCTCGCAGTGACGTGTGGGCACAAAAAAAGAGCTTTTAAAAAGCTCTTTTCAATTTGATGAGGCCGCTATTAAATATGCGCCTGAATTTTTTTATCCAATACCGATTTAGGTACAGCACCGATTTGTTTGTCAACAATCTGGCCACCTTTAATGAAAAGGATAGCAGGAATAGAGGTGATACCGTAGTTCACACTCAGGTTCGGATTATGGTCAACATTTACTTTGCCCACATTTACTTTACCATCATATTCTTTCGCCAGTTCTTCAATAACCGGTCCGATAGCGCGGCAAGGTCCACACCATTCTGCCCAAAAATCAACCAATGTCAGTTTATCGCTGTCAAGCACATTAGCCTGGAAATTCGCGTCTGTTAGTTCTAAAGCCATTTTTCTAAAATTTAATTGTTTATAAGTTTATCTCCTGATACATGAAGGATGTCAAATATAAATCCAAACCATGGTTTATGCTGATTTGACTTTTCCACCACTGTTATTAATGACGTTGCAACAGAGAAAACCTGACAAGGGGGCAGCTTATTTCTTTTTCATAGGGTATAGCCTGAAAAAGGTGGCCGAACGCCAAATCCATTCTACGGGCCCGTAATTGAAGCGGGTAAGCCACCAGCGGCCCAAAACAACCTGCAGGCTGAAGAAAGCAACAGCAATGGTCCAGTTAAGCCAGGGGGCAGTTTTAGCTACCAAACCAAAGCCTACATGGTAAAATAGCAATAAACCGAGAATGGTCTGCATCAGGTAGCAGGTAAGCGCCAGTTTACCAACAGCGGCAAGCGGGTAGAGTATTTTTTGCCAGCGGGAGCGATACATGAGCAGGCTGAGACCTGACACGTAGAAACCAACCAATGCGGCACTATTTAGGTCGAAAAATATGCCGATAATAAAACCGGCAACAGGATTTTGCTCCCAGCCCAGTTTGAACAGTGAATTTGCTCCAATAATACTTAGGGCGATAATTAATGTACCCAGTACAACCCAGCCGCTTTTACGGCATATTTTTTTGAATATGACTTTTGACAATTCAGGATTTTCGAACCAGCGCCTGCGGCCGGTGTACATACCCAGCAGGAAAAAACCAAACGTGACAAAGATTCGGCCACTTTCCAGTTGAAAACGGAATTTGGTGGATAGGTTATTCCAGTTGTCCTTCAACAATACGGGAAGATTGGCATGGGTCATTAGGGCATAATAAGCTTTGCCTTCAGCATCAAAATCGGAAGGCCCTTTGCCGGGGCGGCCTGGGGCTGTCATCAGGAATTTAATTACTTCAATTAGCTTTCCGGGAACATTGATAGCGAATAAGATACCAACTATTAAAATAAACTTGTTATTCAGCTTGCGCATTGGTAACAACAGTAACCCTAAAGGGGCATAGATAGACAGGATATCACCCCGCCAGAAAGCGTGATGGCAAAGGCCGATGATACCCAGCAGGGCAATACGCCAGCCATAACGCAGCACAAAATTATCCTGCCTTTTTTCCATGCTTTGCATTTGCAGGAAAAAACTCAGACCAAAAAGAAAGGAGAAAAAAGCGAAGAATTTGCCTGAGATCAGGACATCATTCATAACCGTAACAATACCGGAACCTATGTCGTGGTATTGATTGAAAATATCACCTGGTAATGGCCCTGCACTATACCAGAATACCATATGCGCCAGTAAAATTCCTAATAAAGCGAAGCCTCTTAACGCATCTACTGTAATAATTCTTTGTTGAACGGTAATTGGTTGCATGCAGGTTTTGGTTTTATAAAAGACGCAAGAAGAGAAATAATGTTACTCGCCGCCAGTTAAAAGTGATGAGCAGTCATTTTCAGGGTTGAGCAGCAGGTTTCTCCACTGTGTTTAGCTGCTTAGTCACGTTCATGTTGAAAAATGCATTCACCGCGGAGGCCGGGAAGGCGGGGAGTTTGCGCAGAGAGGTGGGAAGTCATGGAAATGTAATTTAATCAGGAGACACTACCACCAAAGCGCAATTAGCTTTATATTACTAAACCTCAAACAAAATTATATGAACCGTAAACAATTCCTGTCTGCTTCTGCCATACTTTCGGCAGCCGCAATTTTGCCAAACCAATCTGTAGTTGCTCAGAATTATGAAGCCAATGGATTGGATAAACTAACAGATGCCAACGGTAATTTTCTGCATCTTCCATTGCCTTATAATAAAAACTTCCTTGAGCCGTATATGGATGAAGAAACCGTGTACCTGCACCATACTTTCCACCATGGCGGGGCCGTAAAGGGCGCAAATAAAGATCTGCAGATGATACGGAAAGCAATGGATGAGAACAATCTGGAAACAGTTGATTACTGGACAAAGAAACTCAGCTATCATTTTTCATCGCATGTGCTGCATACGATATTCTGGACCAATCTTGCCAACAAAAAAACAGAACCTGCCGGCGGGTTATTAAAACGTATTGAAAAAGATTTTGGCAGTTTTGAAAAACTGAAAGTCTATCTCTCCAAAACTTCTAAAGATGTGGATGGGAATGGATGGGGGATACTGGGCTACCAGCCTTATTCAGACAAACTAACCATCCTGCAGTGCGAGAACCATGAAAAGCTTACGCAGTGGGGCGTAATACCGTTACTGGTGGTTGATGTATGGGAACATGCCTACTATCTCAAATACAAAAACAAACGGAACGATTTTGTGGATACGATGCTGAATATCATTAACTGGGATAATGTGGCGGAGCGATTGAATGTGGCTACGAAACTTTCGTGAATGGTCAATGGTGAATCAAATATAATTTATTGACCATTCACAATTGACCATTCACAATTGACCATTCACAAAAAAACACGCATGGCTCACGTCTGACGATTGACGACTCACGGTGTTTACAGGTTTAACTTCGTTGCATAGATTGCTTTGCTTCGTTCCTCGCAACTCCTCGCAATGACGCGGGGCATCATCCCACTACGCCCACATGCACATCCACATCGGGATTGCCCATTAAAAACTCGGCCATATCCTCGTTCATCTGGAAACCTTTTTCGAAAGTGTAGAGGCTTACTTTGAGGTTGTCTTTGGGTTCGTAGATATTAAACCGCAAAGATGATTTTCCGGGAAAACTGCGCACGTTCTTATCTACAAAATTTACAAAATCAGGGGTGATCGAGGCAGGGTGCACATTGATCTCGATGCTGCGGGTAAGATTTTGTTTTACTGTTTCCAGTAACGACATTGTATTGATCTTAAAATCAAACTCATTGGGTCTGTTATACCTGGGGCGGAAAAATCCATTGAGCAATATATTCTGCCCTTTTTCGAGGTAATTCTGGAACTTGATATAATCCTCGCTCCATAAAAGAAATTCTGTTTTACCGGTAAAATCTTCAATGGCAAACGATCCAAAATTCTTACCTGTTTTGGTTACCCTGTGCTGTACATCTATTACCAAACCTGCTACCCGCAAGCCTTTACCTGGATTAGGCTGTAAGTGCATGGTTTCTTTTATCTCATTAAAATCGCTGATCCGGGTAATGCCATAATATTTTAACTCGAACTTGAAGTGATCCAACGGGTGACCGCTCATAAACATGCCCGTTACCTCTTTTTCATGATCCAGTAATTCGGTCAGTGTCCATGGCTCGCAGGCGGGTATTTTAGGAACCTGTACCTGCATAGCTGAGGTAAGATCTCCAAACAAAGTATTGGCAGAACTCATGCTGGCGGTCTGGTTTGCCTGTCCGTAGTTGATGATGCGTTCAAGTCCAGTCATCCTTTCCCCATCCGGTATATTAAAATATTGCGCGCGATGGTAGGCGGTAAAACAATCAAAAGCACCGGAGTAGGCAAGACTTTCCAAAGATTTTTTATTGACGCTTTTTTGTTGTACGCGTTTAATAAAGTCAAACATATCTGCATACCAGCCATTCTTTTCTCTTTCAGAGATGATATTATCTACTGCTGCATCACCCACGCCTTTTATTCCGCCCAAACCAAAGCGGATCTCGCCTTTTTTATTCACGGCAAATCCTTTCAGCGATTCGTTGATATCGGGTCCGAGCACTTTAATGCCCATTCGTTTACACTCTTCCATAAAGAAGGTGATTTTTTCAATGGCACCGGCATGGTTCAGTACCGCCGACATATATTCGCCCGGGTAATGTGCCTTTAAATAAGCTGTTTGATAAGCCACAAAAGCATAACAGGTGGAGTGCGATTTATTGAATGCGTATTGTGCAAATGCTTCCCAGTCGGTCCATATTTTCTCCAGTTTATCAGCAGGGTGACCTTTTGCGGTGGCCCCTGAAATAAACTGTGCCTTCATTTTATCCAGTACTGATTTTTGTTTTTTACCCATTGCCTTACGCAATATGTCGGCATCACCTTTGGTAAAGCCGCCAATACTCTGACTAAGCAACATCACCTGCTCCTGGTACACGGTAATCCCGTAAGTATCTTCCAGGTATTCTTTCATATCGTCCAGGTCGTAACTGATGGCTTCGCGGCCATGTTTACGGTCGATGAATTTGGGAATGTATGCAATAGGGCCGGGGCGGTACAGGGCGTTCATTGCAATCAGGTCGTCAAATTTATCGGGCTTCAGCTCGCGCAGGTATTTTTGCATACCCATACTTTCAAACTGGAAGGTGGCATTGGTTTCTCCTTTCTGGTAGAGCTGGAAAGTTTTCTCATCATCCAGCGGAATATTATCGGGATCAATGGTAACACCATGATTTTGCTTGATCAGTTCCAACGCAGTTTTTAAAATGGAGAGGGTTTTCAATCCCAAAAAGTCCATTTTGATTACACCTGCATCTTCAATCACACTACCCTCTATCTGCGTTACCCATAAAGCAGAGTCTTTAGAAGTGGCTACAGGCAAAAGTTCTGTGAGATCGCGCGGAGCGATGATGATACCTGCGGCGTGGATGCCGGTGTTGCGCACAGAGCCTTCCAGCCTTTCAGCTTCATGCAATACCTGCGCCCTGATATCATTCCCGTTATAGATCTCCCGGATCTTTTTTACGTTCTCAATATCTTCCTGCTGGTAAGCCTCTTTTTCTTCGAGTGATTTTTCGCCTTCTTTTACAGTAAGCGGTGCATGCAATACACGGCGTAATTCGGTGCCCGGTTTATCAGGCACTAATTTGGCCAGCATATTACTTTCGGCCAATGGAAGATCCAGCACACGGGCCACATCTTTGATACTCATTTTGGCTGCCATAGTACCATAGGTAATGATCTGTGCTACCTGGTTCTTGCCGTATTTATCAACCACATAATCAATTACACGCTGGCGGCCTTCATCATCAAAGTCCGTATCAATATCGGGCATGCTCTTACGATCCGGGTTAAGGAAACGCTCGAACAGTAGATTGTATTTAATAGGATCGATATTGGTGATACCGATACAATAAGCTACCACACTTCCTGCAGCAGAACCACGGCCCGGGCCAACAAACACACCCATATCGCGACCTGCTTTAATAAAATCACTCACGATCAAAAAGTAACCGGCAAAACCCATTGTTTTGATGGTGAATAATTCAAAGTCTATACGTTCCTGAATAGCCGGGGTAAGATCGTTGTATCGTTCTTTGGCACCCATGCGGGTAAGGTGCTGCAGGTATTCCCACTGGTTCAGGTTATCATCGGCATGTACTTTAAATTCCTTCGCGATAGGGAAGGCAGGGAGCAGGATATCTTTTTTCAGATTCAACAACTCCACTTTATCTACTATGGCGTTGGTATTATCCAGTGATTCGGGTATATCACTGAATAACTGGCTCATCTCTTCCGTGGTCTTAAAATAAAACTGCTCATTGGGAAATTTGAAACGGCGGTTTTTTACCTGGATCTCATCATTCACAAAATCATCAAAGCCGGGCGTGCTTTGTTTTTCGCCGGTGTTGATGCAAAGCAGGATATCGTGCGCGTTAGCATCGGCTTTGTCTACATAATGACTGTCGTTAGTTGCAATAACAGGCACATTGTATTTTTTTGAAAACTTCAGCAGGGTGCTGTTGATGATCTCCTGTTCTTTTATGTTATGGCGTTGTATCTCGATATAATAATCCTCACCAAACATATCCAGCCACCATTTGAATTCGGTTTCTGCTTTTTCTTCGCCCTCATGTAAAATGGTTTGCGGCACATAGGCGCCTATGCAGCAGGTGGTGGCAATCAGTCCTTCGTGGTATTTTTCAATTAGCTCTTTATCTATTCTCGGGTATTTACTGTACATACCCTCAATAAAACCAAGAGAGGTCAATTTTACCAGGTTTTGATAACCGATGGCATTCTTTGCAAGCAATACCTGGTGGTAACGTTCATCCTTTACGTCTTTGGTAAAAGATTTGGCATGCCTGTCGCGCACCACATAAAACTCGCAGCCAACAATTGGTTTTACAACCGGTTCGGTAATATCTTTTCCGTTGGCATCTTTGCCTACTATTTTGGTATTCTTCCATGCCTGGCTAACAAAATTGAATGCCCCAAACATATTGCCGTGATCGGTAATGGCAAGGGCAGGCATTTGGTCTTTGGCAGCTTTTTTGTATAAAGCATCTATAGGCGCGGCTCCGTCGAGCAGGGAATATTGGGTGTGAACGTGTAAGTGTGAGAATTTCGACATGTAAGTTTGGAGTTTGGAGTTAGGAGCTTGGAGTTATTTCCCATACAGCCTTTCTCAAACCAACCCCAAATATCGTTACTAAACGGATGGCAAAAAAGAGGCAATTTTCCACAACCCAACTCCAGACTCCTAACTCCAAACTCCAGACTAATAAGTTATCCACATTCAAAAAAACAAGGCTCGCAGTTGCCAAAGTTATTAAGCCCTTGGCCTTAAATACGTATGAACCTTAACTTGCAGATTACACTTTATGAAAATTCAGATATTTATCATATCAATTTTGGGCTTACTATCATTGACCAGTTGCCGTTCTTCGCGCAGCCTGTTATCCAATAGCGCACCATCTGCAACAGCCAGCACTAAAAACAAAGTACCTGTTAAGCGGGAATTTTTGAACGGGATAGAAGTTACGCCGGGGTTTGCTGTGAGCAGTAAACACAAAACCAATAGTACTGATAAAAACACGGAAACTGTTTCAAAAAGCAAAGAAAAAAGAAATAACAAAGATGGCATGATGAGTGGCAGCATTGAAACTGCTTATATGCTGCAATTGAAATATGCGATAGCTACAGATGCTACGGTAGAAAAATTAACCAATATCCCTTTGCTTGAAACAATTGATAAATGGTGGGGAACCAAATATTGCATGGGCGGCAGTACGGATAACTGCATTGACTGTTCTGCTTTTACGCAGATAGTTATGCGGGATGTGTATCAGCAATCGCTTCCACGAACATCGCAGGAACAATATGCTGCCAGTGAAAGAATTGAACTGGATGACCTGCACGAAGGTGATCTTGTTTTTTTTAATACCGGCGGAAGAGATATTTCTCATGTAGGCATTTACCTGCTCAACAATAAATTTGTGCATGCTGCAACCAGTGGCGGCGTAATGATCAGTGATCTGAATGATAAATACTGGCAGCCGAAGTTTAGAGGGGCGGGGAGAGTGGGGAGGTAGTTTGGAGTTTGGAGTCTGGAGTTAGTTGGGGGTTAAAAAGGTTAAAGAAGTTAAAATGGGTTTTACAACTTTAACTTCTTTAACCTTTTTAACTACTTTAACCTCTTTAACTCTTTTAACTATCCCGCCGGTTCCTGTCTCTCAATCCATCAATCCTTTTCAACAAATTATGATACAACTGGCCGGCATCGGGGGTTAGGTTCCAGTAAAAGATGCCGCCGATCATGGCTGCGGAGAAAAGAACACCGCGCAGGATGATACCAGGCCATCCGTGCATATCATTCATCAGAAAATAACAGACCGCATAAGCGCCAACGGCCAGTAATAATGAATACAATGTTTTAAGATTGAATGGCTGCATACTGAATTTTCTGCGGAGGAACTCGAAGCGGATAAAATTATACACTGTGTAAGCCGTTAATTCAGCAAAAGCTGAACCGATGATACCATAATGTTTGATAAGATAATAGGTAAGAGGTAGTCTGAATCCAAGTAAGATCACTCCACTATAAAAATCAAAACGCCAGAAAGTAGAGGTGTTGATCACCATTGCATTCAGGCCGGTGCCCGCATCTACAATACGTACCATTCCAAGAATAAAAATAACGCCAAGCCCATCGGAGTAATCCTTTTGAATATGCAGTACCGACATCCCGTCGCGTACATTCAGCCACAGATTTCCAAAGATGAACAGCGACATCAACAAAAGATTGATACAGGATCGTTGATAGATACGGCTGATCTCTTTATAATCTTTGTCTTTCCAGGCTCTTGATAACACGCCCGCCGAAATAGCCTGTATGCTCCGTTGCGGAACCTGGATAAGATTGGCAGCATATTGGGCAAAAACAAAAATACCTGTGGCAGTAAGTCCTTTAATACTGGCTATAATCAAACTATCAATGGTAGCAGCTACTGCAGCAATAAAAGTACCTCCGAAAATAAGCATCTGCATGCCCATTATTTTTTTTCGGAATTTTCTGGTAACCCTGCTTATGCTGAAAGTAAGATGCAGATGTCCCGACTGGTACAGGTACCCCAGCAATACCATGAAAACAACAAGGTACTGGAAGGCAAACAGGTAAATAAAATACCTGAAAGAAATGATATTGAAATAAAACAGCATGATCAGCACACTGGTTAAAATGCGCAATCCGGTTTCTTTCAGAAAATTTGAGATCACTGATTTATGAACCGCCCAGCAAAAGCTTTCTATTACCGAAAAGAAAAGCATTCCCATCGCAAAAGGGAATAACCAGAAATAGTAATCAACAACTAATTGAGAGTTTTGAGAAAATTTTCGCACAAAAAGGGGTTCAAAATACCAGCCTCCTGCTGTTACCAGTATAAAACCGATAAACGATGCCAGTAATGCCCACGATAAAAGGTCTATCTTTTTTTCCGGAAGATTGTCTTTATAATAGGGATAAAATTTATAGATAACCGGAATAACACCTAATGAACCAAAAGCAAACATGATCTGGCCAAAGTCGAAGAAAATGCGGGTTAACGCGTACTGACTTGGTGTAAAAATATTGCCTGTTTTGTAAAAGCCAAATGGGGTAGTGGTGGTATAAAAATAGTTGTTAATAAACCCAATAAAAAAACCAATATACACCAGTATACTTGATATGATCGTCTGCTTTCTGATACTACCCATTACTCGTGCTTCTTTGATTATTGGTTTGGTTTGTCTACCTGTTTTACTTTGATATAATATGCTTTTTCAATTGCCTCCATAGTGCCGGAAACTGCTTCATTGGGTCTTAATTCTTTGGTGTTCCATTTGTTTGATTCGGGGCCGAGCATCCATGCGCCTGTGCTGGTTTTTACAAACAAAGGAAGATTGAACCCCTCCACACAATTGGTGTACCGGAAATGCAAACTACCCTTATCGGCTGATATGGCATACTCCAGTACCGGTATCTCCGTGGTGCGAAGGTACTGGTCGAATATTTTGGTTACGCTGCTTCCAAAATATTCACTTACAACTGCCTGGATATCTTCTGTGGTAACTGTCTGGTGATAAAATTTTTTATTCAGGTAACGTAACATATTCCTGAATTTTTCATCATCATTCATAGCATGGCGGATGCTGTGGATCATATTGGCCGATTTGGGATACATATCTCCGCTGCCCTGTTTGTTTACCCCATAAGGCGCAATAATGGGCACATCGTTACGGATACCTTTTCTTGAACCATAATTGTACTCATTACCTGCCTGCACACCGCTCTGGCACTCTGTGTACAGCGTTTCTGAATAATTGGTAAAGCCTTCGTGTATCCACATATCAGCAAGATCTTTACTGGTGATATTGTTGGCAAACCATTCATGACCGCTTTCATGTACTATAATGAAATCCCATTTCAGTCCCCAGCCGGTTCCGGATAAATCCCTGCCCAAATAACCGTTCTGAAAACGGTTGCCGTAGGCCACGGCGCTCTGGTGTTCCATACCAAGATGCGGTGCCTGAACAAGTTTATAGCCATCCTCATAAAAAGGATAGGGCCCCATCCAGTATTCAAAACATTTGAGCATCAATGGCGCCTGTTTAAATTGTTCTTTGGCTTTATCTAATTCATAATCCAATACCCAGTAATCACAATCCAGCCTGCCTTTCTCGCCATCAAATGTTTCATGCCATGTTACATATTTACCGATGTAAGGAATGATGGTGTAGTTATTGATGGGATTTTTTACGTTCCAGGTATATGTTTTAGTTCCTGCACTATGGCTCTTTGTGTCTGTTAATCTTCCATTACCAACAGCCACTAAGGTATCAGGAACAGTGATCGCTAATGTTGCCCCGCTATCCGGTTCATCGCTTTGATGGTCTTTGCAGGGGTACCAAACACTGGCTCCTAATCCCTGGCAGGCAGCACTCATCCAGGGGCGGCCCATTTTGTCGGTGGTAAAGATCCATCCACCATCCCATGGCGGACGTTTGGCCACCACAGGATTTCCTCCAAAGCTCAGAGATAAAGTATGCACAGTTCCTTTTCGCAGGCTTTCAGGTAATTCGATATAATACACATTACCATCGCGGGTAAAGGAGAGTTGTTTATTGCGCATAACCGCTTTGCTGATCTGCATGGGTTGCTGCAGGTCTATCTGCATCCGCTTACCTGAAAAAACTACTTTGAAACGGATATCCACTCTGCCTTTAATACTTTTCTCTGCAAAGTCGGGTGTAACGCTAATAGCATAATGCATCACATCCCACCAGGCCCTTTCCGGTGTGATGCTGCCACGCAAAGTGTCGGCATGGGTAAACGGTTGGGTAATGGGTCCTAATTGCGCCGTAGCAACAAAGCTGCTGCATAAACAAATTACCAGCAACCATTTGAATTTTGTAATCATTGCTTAAAAATATGATATTCGGGTAGCATGAATGTAAATAATACGCTAAAACACCAACTAAAAAGCAAACATACTCTTCTGTTTCCGCTTTTATTCATTGCAGTTTGCAGCAACCTGTTCAGTTCCTGCCTGCGCAAAAAAACAGCAGGCAAACGGGTATTTTATTATAATGAGTCAACCGGCACAGCTACGCTTGATCCTGCTTTTGCCAAGAACCAGTCTATCATGTGGCCCGTGCATCAATTGTACAATACATTGGTAGAAATTGACAGCGGCCTTACTATAACAGGCTCGCTGGCTAAAAGCTGGGAGGTAAGCAGCGACAGGTTATCCTATACTTTTCATTTGCGCGATCATATTTTTTTTCATGATAATGAAGCATTCGCGGGTGGTAAAGGACGTGAGATGAATGCAGGGGATGTTGCATATAGTCTTAACCGCATTATTGATAAAACAACAGCCAGCAGTGGCGGGTGGATCTTTAATAATCGTGTTGACACAGTTCAGCCATTTACAGCAATTAATGATTCTACTTTCCGTTTAAAACTGTTGAGGCCTTTCCATCCCATACTTGGTATACTGAGCATGCAGTATTGCAGTATTGTGCCCAAAGAAGTGGTAGAAAAATACGGGAAGGATTTCCGCCGGCATCCCTGTGGTACCGGTCCTTTTCAGTTAACCTCATGGGAAGAAGGTGAGGCAATGATTTTGCATAAGAATGAGCATTACTGGGAGCGTGATGAGAACGGACAAGCACTGCCTTACCTGGATGCCATCAAGATCAGTTTCTATGATAATAAAGCAACAGAATTCCTGCAGTTCAGGCAGGGTGAACTGAGTTTTGTGAATGATATTGATCCTTCTTTTAAAGATGAATTGCTAACCAGGAAAGGAGAACTGCGGAAACAATGGGAGGGGAAGATCATTCTTAAAAAACATCCCTATTTAAACACAGAATACTTTGGCATTCTGGTGGATGAATCCAATCCATTAGTAAAAAAATCGCCTACCCGTATCAAGGCTGTGCGGCAGGCCATGAATTATGCAATTAACCGCAAACAGTTGATGATGTATATGCGTAATTCTATTGGCATTCCGGCTGAAGCGGGTTTTGTGCCCGGCGGACTGCCATCGCGCAATACTGAACTGGTAAAAGGCTATCCCTACGATCCTGCAAAAGCAAAACAATTATTAAAAGATGCCGGATTTCCTGATGGGAAAGATCTGCCGCCGGTTAAATTATTAACCATTAATATTTACGCCGATATCGCAAGTTTTGCAGCGAGACAGTTGGAAGAAGTAGGTATTCCGGTGCAGGTTGAAATTATCCAGAAAAGTTTATTGCTTGAGCAAACCGCCAAATCGCAGGCCCTGTTTTTCCGTGGCAGTTGGATAGCCGATTACCCGGATGCAGAAAATTATATGGCGATGTTCTACAGTAAAAACCCAGCCCCGCCTAATTATACCAGATATAAGAACCCGGCATTTGATGTATTGTATGAGCAGGCATTATTAGAAACCAACGACTCATTACGCTATGCATTGTACCGGCAAATGGATCAGTTGGTGATCAATGACGCACCGGTAATACCCATCTGGTACGATATGGCCATCCACCTGGTGCAGCCCAATGTGCAGGGCTTTTATCCCAATGCCCTGAACTTACTCGAACTCCGCAAAACCCGCATCACTAAATAAATCTCTGTGAAGTTCTTTACCTCTGTGTATTCTGTGTTGAAGAAAAATCTTTTCAACACAGAGGACCAAAGTAACAGAGCTGCGCAGAGGTATTAAAACTTATGTTGCACGAATGACTATTTTTGCGCAGCTATCGGCAGATGTGATATATTTTCCTCTTACCCGGTATCATTCAGGTTTTATGAAATATTTGTTTGTTATTCTATTTGCCGGTTTAATGTTCTGCCAGCCAATAATTGCTATTGCCCAAAACGGGTCAGCTCCTACGGATACAATTAAAGTGGTAAAACAGCCACGTCCTCTCCGCATCTATAATTCGCCCCGAACATATATTTTGCCATCGGCAATGATTCTCTATGGAGCGCTCTCGCTAAAAAATGAACCTTTCAAAAAATGGAATGAATCTATCCGGAATACGGTAGGTGCCGGTGATGGCAGACAACACACCAATGTTGACGATTACTTAGAATTTACTAACGCAATTGCCAGTCATGTAATCAGTCTGGTGGGTGTAAAACCAAGGCACAAACTGTTTGACCGATTGATGATTGATGGAATGACAGCCGCTTTATCAACCAGTGTTGTAATGATCATTAAGAATAACAGTCATGAAATACGCCCTGATGGCTCAGATGATTATTCATTCCCTTCCAATCATGTGGCCACCGCTTTTGCTTCTGCAGAATTATTACGGCAGGAATATGGCGATATCTCTCCCTGGTACGGAATAGCAGGTTATGCAGTTGCTGCAGCTACAGGTTATTTAAGAATGTATAACAATAAGCACTGGTTTGGAGATGTAATGGCTGGCGCAGGCATTGGCATTGTATCTGCCAAGATCGCCACTCAATTATTTCCTATTGCCAAGAAGATCCTGTTTAATAATAAAACGCCTTTCGCAGCCGTTTTTCCAACTTATCAAAACGGAAGTATCGGGGTTCATATTTTTAAAACGTTACCATAAATCTCTGTGTACCTTTGGACCTCTGTGTTGAAAAGATTTTTCTTCAACACAGAGGTCACAGTGATAAGGAGTTTCACAGAGATTTGGCTATCCTTTCTTCAATTTGTTCTTAAACACTTTCTCAAACTTCTCCAGCTTAGGCGCAATCACAAAACGGCAATAACCCTGGTTCTGGTTATCGTTGTAATAATTCTGATGATAGTTTTCGGCAGGATAAAAATTCTTGAAAGGTTCAATAAGTGTTACAATAGGTTTATCCCAGGCACCGCTTTTGTCAAGCTTTTCTTTGTAATGTTCCGCTTTTTGTTTCTGTTCTGCATTATGGTAATAGATCACACTGCGGTATTGCGGGCCTGCATCATTTCCCTGGCGGTCAACCGTGGTTGGGTCATGTGTTTTCCAGAAAACTTCCAGCAATTCATCATAACTTATTTTGGATGGATCAAATATGATACGTGCCAGTTCTACATGTCCGGTATTCTTATCGCATACCTGCTCATAACTGGGGTTCTCAACAAATCCGCCGCCATAACCGCTCACAACTTTATATACGCCTTCTAATCTTTGAAAAAATGCTTCGGTACACCAGAAACAGCCTTCACCAAAAGTGGCCGTATCTGTTTTTATCCCTGCGGGGATGGTTGCTGTATTCATAACGCTTAATTTATTATCGGTTTTTGTTTGGGCGCAGGCGGTAAAACTTACTGCCAGTAACCATAAGGAAAGATAGCTTCTCATCATCTGATCTTTTTTTAAATGTACGATATACGGGTTTAAACAGTTTGACGGGGCATTGGTTCAATCCTTACAGCAATAAAAATCATAGGATATCATTAACAAATTCCTCCACTCTGCGGTGAAAAAACTCAAATTCACCGCAGAGGCAGGGAGAGGCAGAGGCAGAGGCAGAGGTTTCGCAGAGGGGTATTTGAGAGAAGCTCCACACCATTACCTTTGCAGCACTAAAAGAAGAAAGAGGAATGATGCGTTTATATCCGGAATCGGCCCTGTCGCAGTTAGAATTTGATAAGGTGAAGGCATTACTTACCGAACATGCCAAAACCGAATATGCCAAACTTAAGGCCGGGCAGCTTCGTATCCATACCCGAAAAGAATACATTGAACTGGAGCTGCACCAAACCAACGAGTACAAACTGATCCTGCAACAGAACCAGTATTTTCCGAATGATTTTATTTACAATATCAGTCGCGATCTGAAACTATTATCCATCCCCGGCTCCATGTTAGCAGGCGAACAATGGATGCCCATCCGCAGGCTTGCTGAGAACACCGGCAATATTTTTCGCTGGTTTGATGGAGAGAGAAGATTGGCTTACCCGGCCCTGGCTAAAGTGATTGAAAAAACCTATTACGAGAAACTGATCATTGAACTGATTGATGAGATCCTGGATGAAAACGGAACTGTAAAAGACAATGCATCCGCCGATTTGCAAAAGATCCGCATGAGCCTGTTCCGCAAACGGAATGAATTGAGGAGGATGTTTGAAAAAGTGATAGCCAAATTAGCCAAAGCGGGCTACAGTGCTGATATTGATGAAAGTTTCAGCAATGGCAGAAGGGTAGTGGCTGTGTTCTCGGAACATAAACGGCAGGTAAAAGGGATCTTGCACGGAGAAAGCGATAGCCGGAAAACAGCCTTTATAGAACCCGAAGAAACCATCGAACTTAATAATGATGTGTTTGCGCTGGAATATGATGAAACCAAAGAAGTACAGAAAATACTGAGAGAGCTTACCGCAAGGTTATCTGTCTATGCCGGTTTATTACAACAATACCTGACCATTGCGGGCGAATACGATTTTATGCACGCCAAAGCAAGATTGGCGTTGGATATGAACGGGCAGCTTCCCGAACTGGTAGATAAAGCGCATATTCAACTGATAGATGCTTATCACCCTTTGTTGTTTTTATATAACAAAACATCCGGCAAGAAAACCATCCCTGTAACACTTACACTGGATGATAAGAACCGGATATTGGTGATCAGTGGCCCCAATGCCGGCGGCAAAACAGTAACCATGAAAACCATCGGCCTTAACCAGATGATGTTGCAGAGTGGTTTACTGGTGCCCGTTCACCCCGATTCGCAGATGGGTATTTTTAAACAGTTATTCATCCATATAGGCGATACACAGAATCTCGAATTTGAATTAAGTACCTATTCGAGCCATTTGCTGCACATGAAATATTTTATAGAAACAGCCAATGGGAAAACCTTATTCTTTATTGATGAGCTGGGTAGCGGCAGCGACCCCAATTTAGGAGGCGCTTTTGCAGAAGTGATCATGGAAGAACTCTCTCGCAGGCATTCTTACGGCATCGTAACCACCCACTACCTAAACCTGAAAGTGATGGCCAATCATACACAGGGCATCATTAACGGCGCCATGCAGTTTGATGAGGTGAGGTTATTGCCCATGTATAAACTGATCGTGGGCAAACCCGGCAGCTCCTACACCTTTGCCATTGCAGAAAGGATTGGCCTGCCAAAACACCTGATTGCCAAAGCAAGAAAATTAGTTGATGAAGACCATTTTAAACTGGATCGCTTACTCAACAGCACCGAGCAGGATCTGCAGCAGGTAACCAAAGAAAGAAAGGAATTGCAGAAACTGATCAGGGAGAATGAGAAATTGAAAAAAGAAATGGAGGTTGTTCTCGACAGGGAACGCCACCGCCAGCAGGTTGAATTACTAAAGAACCAGAACAGCATTACCGAAGAAAGGATTGTTTACCTGAAGGATATGGAACGCAAACTGAAACAAATTGTGCTCGACTGGAAGAAAGCGGAGAACAAGAATGAGGTGGTTAAAAACCTGCAGAACCTTCTCTTTAAACAAAAAGAGACCATCGTTGTAAATAAGCTGGCCAAAAAGGTAGATCTCAAATACAAAGAATTGAACGAACATATTGTGGTAGGCTCACTGGTAAAACTCAGGAAAAATTACCAGGTAGGAGAGGTTAAGGAAATAAGGGGCAAAAGGGCCATTGTTCAAATCGGTATTTTGCCCATGAACGTGGATATTGCCGATCTGGTATCGGTAGAGAAGCTCGAAGACCCGCAGAAACATTGACTTTTTGAAGCTTTCACATTCTTTTTTTGGTAGTTAAGTTCCCAAACTATTATTTTGCACCCGGAGAGATGGCAGAGCGGTCGAATGCGGCGGTCTTGAAAACCGTTGACTGTCAAAGGTCCGGGGGTTCGAATCCCTCTCTCTCCGCCTCCGCCCACCAAAGCTTTAGCGACGGTGGGCTTTTTTTTGTAATAGACAGCCGATTTTCCGGTGGGCTACGGCGGATAAATCCGCGAAGAGTATTCAGCAAACACTTTTTTAGGAAACAATCATCTACCTGGTGGGCCTCGTCCACCGAAGCTTCAGCGCAGGTGGACTTTTTTTTGTAATAGACAGCCGATTTTCCGGTGGGCTACGGCGGATAAATCCGCGAAGAGTATTCAGCAAACACTTTTTTAGGAAACAATCATCTACCTGGTGGGCCTCGTCCACCGAAGCTTCAGCGCAGGTGGACTTTTTTTTGTAATAGACAGCTGATTTTCCGGTGGGCTACGGCGGATAAATCCGCGAAGAGTATTCAGCAAACACTTTTTTAGGAAACAATCATCTACCTGGTGGGCCTCGTCCACCGAAGCTTCAGCGCAGGTGGACGGAGTCGGATAAATCCGCGAAGAGTATTCAGCAAACACTTTTTTAGGAAACGATCATCTGCCTGGTGGCCCCGTTCACCGAAGCTTCGGCGCAGGTAGACTTCAACGGATAAATCCGCGAAGAGTATTCAGCAAACACTTTTTTAGGAAACGATCATCTGCCTGGTGGGCCCCGTTCACCGAAGCTTCGGCGCAGGTAGACTTCAACGGATAAATCCGCGAAGTGTATTCAGCAAAGATTTTTTTTAGGAAACGATCATCTACCTGGTGGGCCCTGTCCACCGAAGCTTTAGCGCAGGTGGACGGAGTCCGATAAATCCGCGAAGTATATTCAGCAAAGGCTTTTTAGGAAGTGATTATACACATACAGTGCAACCTGCGGTAAATACCTGTAATTATTACCCATTAACCATTTGGCCTTGTTAATGATATTGCATGTAAAAGATTTCTATGCAATACGTGTATATCCTGCGGTGCAATGATGGCTCTACTTATACGGGGTGTACAGCCGATTTAAGGGATAGGTTTAGAAGGCATAATGCCGGCTATGTACGATCAACTCAATCTAAATTACCTGTGCAACTGCTGTTTTATTGTGCGTTTAAAGAACAATTCCGGGCATTTGCTTTTGAAAAATACCTGAAATCAGGGTCTGGCAGGGCATTTATGAATAAAAGATTTATGTAATTTAGCACCACTTTAAGGCATTACGCCGTAATCGTCTTAGCTTATACCGAACCAATTGCTTATTCTTAACCCGCTTATTTCAGGCGGGTTTTTTATTATACTCAGTTACACCGGTAAATAAACTGATTTACATCATACTATTATGTAACAAATATTACATTATCTCTCTGGATTTGTTCTTAATTTAATGTTGTGTAAAACAAGCCCAATATCCCTGTGTTCATCACATCTAAAAATCATAAAAACTCGCTATGTAAAAATGTGGTGGTCTAACGCTGAATACTCATGAATATTTTTATCCAGACGCGAAGAAAAACCAATAAACGGCAGGAATGGATTGATTAGACCTGCAATGTAAAAAACAGTGATCTTATCTTTTTTGGACCCGAATTTGAAGAAAATGAAATCATCCCCCCAAACAAAAGAACAGCTTCAACAGGAGATTGAGGTATTGCGGCAAAACCTGGATGAGGCACAGGCATTATTAAAAACACTGGGCAAATGCGAAGTAGTTACACCTGCCGGCTCAGATATTGCCGATAAAAAAATAAAACTCCTTTCTCAAAAAGTAGCCGAACTGAGTGAGAGTGAAGAAGAGTTCCGGCTTATGGCTGATGCGGCACCTGTACTGTTGTGGCAGTCTGGCACCGATACACTATGCTATTACTTTAATAAACCGTGGTTAGATTTTACCGGTCGCACACTGGAACAGGAAATAGGCAACGGATGGGCAGAAGGTGTTCACCCCGCCGACTTTCAGGGCTGCCTCGATGTTTACCTCAATTCATTCAATGCGCACAAGTCGTTCAAAATGGAATACCGTTTGCGCAATGCAAAAGGCGAGTATCGCTGGATAGTAGATAATGGGGCACCCAGGTTTGCGCACGATCGAACTTTTCTGGGCTATATCGGCTCCTGCGTTGATATCACAGATATGAAAAGTGCTAAGCAGGAATTACAGTCGCAATACACCCTGCTTTCATCCATCATCAACAGTCCGGGCAAGATTGCGATCTTTTCATTGGATAAAAATTATTGCTATACCAGTTTCAATGAAATTCACGCCCATGAAATGAAAAGGGTTTGGAATAAGGATATTGAGATCGGCCAGAACCAACTGAACTATATTAAGAATCCGGAAGTAGCAGCCCATGCAAAGCATAGTATTGACCGCGCATTAAAGGGAGAACATTTTACTGAAACTCACATCAGACCCGAAAATAATGTGTATTACGAGTTTTCATGGAATCCCATTTTATTGGGAGGCGAAATTATTGGCGTAACTGCTTTTGTTCAGGACATTGCAGAACGTGAACAGGCCGCCGAAGCATTACGCAATGCCAATACTTATAACCGCCGCCTCATTGAAGCCAGTATTGATCCTTTGGTAACCATTGGACCCGACGGAAAGATAAACGATGTTAACAAAGCAACAGAAGAAGTAACCGGTATACCGCGTGTGGGTTTAATAGGAACTGATTTTTCGGATTACTTCACTGAGCCACAGCAGGCAAGAAATGGCTATCTGCAGGTATTGTCTAAAGGTTTTGTAAGAGATTATCCACTCACTATCCGTCATACAAATGGCAAAACAACTGATGTACTTTACAACGCGTCGGTTTATGAAAATGCCGAAGGGAAAGTAGCCGGTGTTTTTGCGGCAGCACACGATATTACCATACGAAAACAGGCGGAAGAAGGATTACGCAACGCCAATGCTTACAACCGCCGTCTGATAGAAGCGAGTATTGATCCATTGGTAACCATCGGCCCTGATGGCAAGATAACTGATGTTAACAAGGCAACTGAAGCAGTAACCGGCATGCTGCGCGAAAGTTTGATCGGAAGTGATTTTTCAGATTATTTCACTGAACCGCAGCAGGCAAGAAACGGCTACCTGAAAGCATTGGCTGATGGCCAGGTAAGAGACTATCCGCTCACCATTCGCCATGCAAATGGACATACCACTGACGTAGTGTATAACGCGTCGGTTTATGAAAATGCGGAAGGAAAAACAGCCGGTGTTTTTGCAGCTGCACGTGATATTACCGAACAGAAGCAGGCAGAAGAAAAAATCAAAAAATCACAGCTCCTTTTGCAATCCAGTGTGGAGAGCCAGAAAGATACGGCTATCTTTTTCTTTGATCGGGAATACCGGTATTTACATTTTAACAAAGCGCACCGCGATTCAATGATATCGGCCTATAAAGTGACTATTGAACCGGGGATGAATATCCTGGACTGTATCACTTCAAAACGCGACAGGAGTGTAGCAAAACTCAATTTCGATCGTACTTTAAAAGGTGAATCTCATTCGAATATTCAAAAATTCGGAGATGCACATCATCCTATCTATTTCGAAAGTTTTTTTAATCCGATATGGAATGAAAACAATGAGATCATCGGGGCCACCTCTATGTCGAGAAATATCACCGACAGGATCATAGCAGAAAAAACCAAACAGGATGCGCTGGATCGTCTTACAAAAATTGCCAGCCGGGTTCCGGGTGTTGTGTATCAATATCGCCTGCATGCGGATGGAAATTCCTGTTTCCCCTATGCCAGTGAAGGCATTCAGTCAATTTACAGGGTAAGTCCCGAAGAAGTGATGAGGGATGCGTCAAAAGTATTTTCTGTCATTCACCCGGATGATCTGGAAGCGGTGGCAGCTTCTATCCAGGAGTCTGCCCAAAAATTAGCCCCATGGAAACATGAGTACCGGACAAAATACAGTGATGGTACGATCAGAACATTACTGGGCGATGCTACTCCGCAAAAAGAAGAAGATGGCTCAATACTCTGGCATGGTTATATAACCGATATTACCGAACGAAAGAAAGCGGAGGAAGCACTTCGCGAGAGCGAAGAACGATTTAAAACCATGTTTATGCAGGCGCCGATGGGTATTGCGCTGATTGATTCTTTATCCGGGCATATCTACGAAGTAAACCCACGTTTTGCTGAAATAGCCGGAAGAACTGTTGAAGAAATGGCAACCATTAACTGGATGAAAATAACGCACCCGGATGATGTGCAGGCCGATGTTGACAAAATGGTTCAGATGAATGAAGGGAAAATAAACGGTTTCCAATTAGTGAAACGATACCTGCATCCGGATCGTACAGTTGTTTGGATCAACATGACGGTTGTTCCTATTAAATCTGTTAGCAACGATCATCCGAGACATCTATGCATGATCGAGGATATCACCCAAAGAAGAAAAGCGGAAGAAACACTGAAAAAACATACACAGGAACTTGAAAAATCTGAAAAAAGATACAGCGACCTGTTTAATCTGAGTCCGCAACCCATGTGGCTCTATAATCCCAGAACATTAAAATTTGTGCATGCCAATAAAGCTGCCATCAAACAATATGGTTATACAGAAACTGAGTTCCTGAATATGCGGATAATGGACATCATGACAGAAGACCAGATCGTAAAAACCCGGGAACTCATCATGAAAGATAAAATGGAACCTGATTCACCTGACGGATTCAGCAGGTCATCCCGCCATCATAAAAAGAATGGAGAAATCATTGATGTGGAAATTTATAACAGCCCGATCGTTATCAATGAAACCATGTTAAGATCTGTGATAGCTATTGATGTTACAGAGAGAAAACAATATGAATACAATATCACCAAAGCCATTATTAAAGCCCAGGAAGACGAACGGTATGAGATTGGCGGAGAACTGCACAACAATGTTTGCCAGATACTGGCCGCCTGCCAGATGAGCCTTGGAATGCTGAAGGATGCCATACCAGCAGCCAAGACACCCTATTACAACCAGTGTAACGATTATATAAAAATGGCGTCTGATGATATCAGGAATCTTTCAAACGACCTGGCTCCGGCATTCTTAAAAGATTCAAACCTGCCCGAAGCGTTCGGAAGGATGCTTAACAGCTTTAACACAGACCACCAATATGAAACGCAGCTTCAATGCAGTGAGAATGTAAAGAGCTACCCATTAAGCTTTGAGCTACAGCAAAACCTGTACAGGATATTACAGGAGCAATTAAAGAACATTGCCCACCATGCACATGCCAGTTCGATTGAGATAGATGTAACTATTGAGAACAATATGCTGGGTATGCTGATCGGGGATAATGGCTATGGGTTTGTTATTAAAGACGCGATTGATGGAATTGGCTTTACCAATATCAAAAGACGGGTAGAGCTGTATTCGGGCAAAATAGACATAGACTCATCACCGGGCAATGGCTGCAAAATATCGATCATGATCCCATTGCGCAATGATACATTAAGAAAATAGTTGCATATTTATAAACGGGTTGTACAATTAAACACATAATTACCTGTTGGTTTCAATAAAGAGTTAAACGAAGAAAAAGAGTGTTCCCTGATTTCAGAGACGCTCTTTTTCTGCTGTCTTTCTACTATAGAACTTGATTCTTTGTCGTTGATAATCAAACCGAAGAAATCGAAGGTTCTATTAATAGAAACACAACACTTTAGGTTTATATGGACATTTTTATTGAAACCCATCTCTGTGAAACTCCAAATCTCTTAGCTCTCTGTGTTGAAAAAAAATGATGTTATCGCGTGCTTTTTTTCAACACAGAGAGCTCAGGGGAAAAGGGTTTCACAGAGGGTTATAGGCACAAACTTCTCGGAATTTGATTTTTGTGACTAACAATTAAACCGATAAAAAATGAAGGTTCTATTAATCGAAACATAACGCTTCAGATTATATGAACACTCTTATTGAAATATCTTTTAACGTGTTGTGATATTAAACACATAGTCATTAAATAATCAGCAACAATGATTTTGGAATCAACCATAACCTGCCCCGAATGCGGGCATAAAAGAACAGAAACAATGCCGGTAAATGCCTGCCAGTATTTTTATACCTGTACCAACTGCCATACGGTTCTGAAGCCAAAAAATGGAGACTGTTGCGTGTTTTGCAGTTATGGAACTACGGTTTGCCCACCTAAACAGGATGGCAAAAATTGTTGTGCATAGAAATAAGATAAGGTATTTCTTTTTTTTAATACTTTCAGGCAGCCCAATACAAGCCTGCACATGAAAAAAATTGTAAACATCATTCTGTTCATTATCCTGGTACTGGTTGTTCTTTTTTTTGCTTTTGGCCCGCAATACATAGATAAGTCTAAAAACAAATCCACCAGTAAAGGCCCTTTTGCCAAAAACACCTGGTACGATTCCATCCCCTTTATTGCCGACCTGCATTGCGATGCATTGCTATGGGACAGGAACCTGTTAAAACAGCACGATTACGGACATGTTGATATACCCCGAATGCAACAGGCCAATATGGCTATGCAGGTATTTACTATTGTAAGCAAAGTGCCAAGGGGTATTAATATTGAAAAGAACCCCGCTAATTCAGACCAGATTGGTTTACTCAATTTTGTGCAACTGCAGGCTCCACGCAACTGGTTCAGCATTAAAGTAAGAGCCCTGCGCCAGTGCAAAGAATTGCATGAATATGCCGAAAAATCACAGGGGCAATTCAGGGTGATCACCAGTAAAAAAGAATTGCAACAGTTTATTTCTGACAGAGAAAAAAATCACAAACTTACATCCGGTATGCTGGGACTTGAGGGTGCACAGCCGCTTGAGAACGACCTTTCCAACCTGGATGAATTATTTGAAGCAGGCGTACGCTATATTGGTCTTGCGCACTTTTTTGATAATGAATGGGCAGGCTCAGCACATGGTATGAATAAAACAGGCCTAACAGCAAAAGGCATAGAACTGATCAAAAAAATGGATAGCCTGCACATCACTATCGACCTGGCACATGCTTCTCAAAACACCATTAATGATGTGTTTAAATATTATAATGGTCCGGTGATCGTTTCGCATACAGGTGTAAAAGGCATTTGCGATAACCAGCGCAACCTGTCAGACGAACATTTGATAGAGATAGGAAAAAGAAATGGGTTGGTAGGAGTAGGGCTTTGGGAAACCGCCGTTTGCGGCAAAGATGCTGCCGCTACCGCCAAAACCATTAAGTATGTGGCAGATAAGATTGGGGTTGATAAAGTGGCCCTTGGTTCTGACTGGGACGGCGCTTTTGAAATGCATTTTGATGTAACCGGTGCCCCACTGATCGTTACTGAATTATTGAAGCTGGGCTTTACCAGGGTGGACATTGAAAAAATAATGGGCGGCAATATCAGGGATTTCTTTTTGAGGAACTTACCTGATTAGTATAAAAACGTATTGTACTCCTATTGAAATCTATATGTACTAACACTAGCGTTGCGTTATAAGTCGAACATTTTCAATTGATTATCATCTTGCTCTTTGAAATATTGTAATTGAGTCTTCTGAAACAGTTGATTTATGGGCATTTTTTCAAAAATAGATATGCTTAAAACCTGTAG
>Ga0208395_100230_pt1 | contig 23949 bp, 19 predicted proteins | sample LakWasMet61_LOW9_2_FD_183893 | JGI IMG/M metagenome (GOLD analysis project Ga0208395, IMG submission 183893) | Freshwater sediment methanotrophic microbial communities from Lake Washington under simulated oxygen tension - Sediment Metagenome... | ecosystem: Environmental > Aquatic > Freshwater >...
GCTGGAAAATCTATTCTGCAACTGCTCCAGCAGTTCCACAGATTCTTCTACATTGCTGCGCGCCAGTCGATCCAGCGCAAACAGGTTAATCTCTATACCTTCGCGAGTTTTAAACGATACTGAAATCTTGCCTGTTGATTTTTTACGTCCAGTTTTTAGCTGTTTAGGATTATCATCCAGCAGGACTTTAGGGGTCTGATTAGCAATATCCAGTAGTTTTAATGCCTTTGCATCAAAATCTGCCATACGCGCCGCTATGCTCTTGGCCAAAGGCAACTTGCCATTTTGCAAAGCAAGCCTGAATCGTTCCCACAATTCATCAGCGCCAAGTACTCCGGCTTTTTGCATCTCATCAAATAAAGGATTACAGGCACCAGGCAAATCAACCGTAGTCAGCCATAACTTTTTAGTCTGGGTAGCAATCTCGGTGCCAACACCTTCAGCGATGCTTTTACCGAGCAAGGCATAACACTGCACTGCAATATCTTCACGGTTGTAGTGTGGATATTGGTCGAAAAATGCTTCCCAGTCCTGTTGTTTACCAAGCTTTTTCAGCCACTCGCCACGCAGCCTCTCAGAAAAAGGCAGGTCTGCATATCTGGTCAAAAAGTTCTGAATTTCAGCATTGTCAGCTTTATCCAGCCTTAACAGCATCAGCCAATAGTCCGCATATGGCGCCAATATGTACTGTTGCTCATTCAATTGAGCCAGATCCTGAGCCAAAGCAGTTTCATTCTTTGCCGCATATGACTCGCGTGCATGCTGTAACAATGCCTGATCTGGCGTTGCCAGAGCCGGTGCTGAAACAAATGCCAGGCAAAACAGTACCATGCCTATGTAACTGGCTGAATATTTGTGTACTGAATTGATAGATAACTTAGGCATAAAATATGCGCCGTAATATGAAAATGATTGCCACTGCGACAATCAAAAATAGCGTGTATTTGAGTGTTTTTTTGAGATATTGCAGATATTTCTTGTCATCAAACAGCAAATATAAGCCTAGCAACACCATTGCAGCGATTACTAGCAAAACAAATAACAGGCGGATCATTAACATAGCGCTCGCCCCTTTCTCAATGTTACATACTACTTAATTTGCTTACTGTTTAACTTGCTCACAATTTACACTGGTACAACAACTGACACACCTCTGTTTTAATTCTACTGTTTTAATTCTACTGTTTTAACTCTACTGTTTTAATATAGACCGTTTGTTTAAAAAACAGGTTCAGGCAGCAACTGTTTAGCTTCTGCCGCATATACCCCAGGTGCATCCTGTTGTTGCTCAAACGTAGTGTATTCCCAGGCGGTCTCATCTTGCAACAACGCACGCAATAACTGGTTATTCAGTGCATGACCGGATTTATAGGCATAAAAGGCGCCCAAAATCGGGTGTCCCAGCATATATAAATCACCGATAGCATCCAGCACTTTATGCTTCACGAACTCGTCATCGTAGCGCAGGCCATCTGCATTCAGCACTCGATACTCATCCAGCACAATCGCATTCTCAAGGCTACCGCCACGGGCCAAACCGTGGGAACGCAGGTACTCAACCTCGTGCATAAAGCCAAACGTGCGTGCGCGGCTGATTTCTTTAATATAAGAATCCGCAGCAAAGTCTATTTTGACGTTGTTACCAGACTGCTCGAACACCGGATGGTTAAAGGCGATAGTAAAGTCTATTTTGAAGCCATGATATGGCTCAAAGCGCACCCACTTATCGCCATCGACCACTTCTACGGTTTTTTTAACGCGTATGAATTTTTTGGCGGCAGGCTGCTCAACAACACCTGCCTCCTGCAATAAGAATACAAACGGGCCGGAGCTTCCATCCATAATCGGTATTTCAGAAGCATTAACATCGATATAGACATTATCTATGCCTAAACCGGCAAGTGCGGACATGATATGTTCAACAGTAGCAACGCGGGCGCCATTGGCCTCCAGCGCGGAGCACATTCTCGTGTCATGCACAGCATCTGGAGTAGCCACGATTTCATTGGGCAGAGGCAGATCCACCCGTTTGAAAACAATACCAGTGTCAGGTGCAGCCGGGCGCAGGGTAAGAGTAACCTTTTCGCCGTTGTGCAGCCCAACGCCTGTGGCGCTAACCGCTTTTTTTAATGTACGTTGCTTTAACATGCCTATATCAAACCCTTGTATTAACCTTGCAAACTGCCTTGCTTAACGTCTAAAGATAACGCCACAAACTTAACTGAAACTAGCAGTGTCGGTGTCCCGCACACAGGGCAGTTACCCTGCATGTAAACTTTTTATCTTAATAATCAAGCAAATAATAGCATATTTAACCTAACCTCGCCTTAGCTACGGCTCAGTCACATGCTGGCCAGCTTGCTTTAAAGCACAATACTTAGTCAGCCTGTTTACGTAAAAATGCCGGGATGTCATATTCTTCCACACCAGACATTTTCATTGCTTCAACCTGCGCGCGGCGACTATTTGAACCAAATACAGCAGGAGCTTCATCCTCAGCAATCATAGCTGCACCTACAAACACCGGCTGATTAGTTGTGCCATCACGCACCACTTGTTGAGGCATTACACGTAACTCAGGTTTTTGCTGACGACGCTGTGTGCCAGTCAAACCGGTTGCCACCATCGTTACACGCAAACCATCCGCCATGCTTTCATCAAACACGTTACCTACAATCACAGTTGCATCTTCTGCGGTAAAGGCTTTAATTGTATTCATCACGTCGTAGTACTCTTTCATTTTGAAAGAACTTGAAGTCGTGATATTGACCAGAACGCCGCGTGCGTTAGCCAAGTTGACATCTTCCAGCAATGGGCTTGCGACCGCTTGCTCAGCCGCGATACGTGCGCGCTCAGGACCTGTAGCCAAGGCTGAACCCATCATTGCCATACCCATTTCACTCATCACGGTACGTACGTCAGCAAAGTCAACGTTCACAGTACCTGCGCAATTGATGATCTCGGCAATGCCTGATACCGCATTGTGCAATACATCATTAGCGGCACGGAATGCCTCCAGGAACGGCACATCTTCGCCCAACACTTCCATCAGTTTTTCATTTGGAATCACAATCAATGAATCCACATACTTGGATAATTCATCTAGACCATCAGAAGCGACTTTAGTGCGTTTTCCTTCAAAGGCGAAAGGCTTGGTCACAACAGCAACTGTCAGGATGCCCATTTCTTTTGCGATCTGCGCAATGATCGGTGCAGCACCGGTACCAGTACCGCCACCCATGCCTGCAGTGATGAACAGCATATCTGCGCCATCGATCAGTTCAGCGATTGCGTCGCGGTCTTCCAGCGCAGCCTCACGACCAACTTCAGGTTTAGCACCGGCACCCAAGCCGCGGGTCAATGCTTCGCCAATCTGCAATACAGTTTTTGCCTGGCTCTTTTTCAAAGCCTGCATATCGGTATTTGCGCAAATAAACTCAACGCCGCCGACGCTTTTTTCAATCATGTGTGCAACCGCATTGCCGCCGCAACCGCCTACACCAATGACCTTAATAACAGCTTCCTGCGAATTTTTTTCCATAATCTCAAACATTTTAATGCCTCCTCTTTTTAACTTTCACATTACTGATTTACATCTGCCTGAACTACTTTTTACTGCCTTACACTTAACCGAACTACTTAAAAATTCCCTAGAAATTTCCCTGGAACCAGCTTTTCATTTTTTCCAGAATCCGACCAAATGAACTTGATTCCAGCTGCCCATTCAAGTGCCGTTCCAGCTGCTGCTTACCCATCAATACCAAACCCACACCAGTCGCATAACGTGGATTACTGATTACTTCTGACAAGCCACCAACATAACGTGGCATACCTAAACGTACCGGCATATGGAATATTTCTTCACCCAGTTCCACCATACCGCGCATCATCGCAGAGCCTCCAGTAATGACAATGCCTGATGCAATCATTTCTTCCATGCCGCTACGGCGTAATTCATTAAGCACCAGTTCATAAAGCTCAACCACACGTGGCTCCAGTACTTCTGCCAGTGTTTGCACAGACAACTGGCGTGGGTCACGGCCATCAACACCCGGAACTTCTACAATCTCGCGCGGATCAGCCAACTGGCGCAATGCGCAACCGTGCTTGATCTTAATTTCTTCAGCCGCCTGCGTTGGTGTGCGGAAAGCTACCGCCACATCATTCGTCATCTGGTCACCCGCAATAGGGACTACCGCCGTATGACGAATAGCACCCTGTTTGAACACAGCAATATCCGTTGTACCGCCACCGATATCTACCAGACACACACCCAGTTCTTTTTCATCTTCAGTCAGCACTGCCAAACTCGAAGCCAAGGGTTGCAGAATCAGGTCACTCACCTCGATACCGCAGCGCTTGATGCACTTCACAATGTTCTGCGCAGCTGCCACCGCGCCGGTCACGATATGCACCTTTACTTCCAGCTTCATACCGCTCATGCCTAATGGCTCACGCACATCTTCCTGACCGTCAATAATGAATTCCTGCGTCAGAATATGCAGAATCTGCTGGTCTGCCGGCAGGGCGATTGCGCGCGCAGTTTCTACCACGCGGTCTACATCCATCTGAGATACTTCCGCATCCTTGATCTTGACCATACCGTGGGAATTCAGGCTCTTAATGTGGCTGCCGGCGATACCGGTATATACATTGTTGATTTTGCAATCCGCCATCAGCTCGGCTTCTTCCAATGCGCGCTGTATGGATTGCATGGTGGATTCAATGTTGACTACCACACCTTTTTTCAGGCCACGTGAAACGTGCTGGCCTAGGCCAATCACTTTCAATGTGCCTTCCGGCTGCAGCTCTGCCACGATGGCAACGATTTTTGAAGTGCCAATATCCAGGCCCACTATTAAATTTTTGTCTTCTTTGATTCTGCTCATTGTTTATCCCTTCCGCGCCTTAAGTCACGGTCCTCGTTTGCTTCTTATTTGTATCGTTTAATTTTTTATCAGTTAGCTGCTTAACTTCTGTTTTCACCTCATCCGGTACCGCTATTTCTACACTGGCTTGCGGCGTGTTCGCCGTTGGCCTGCGCACTGCAAAACCATTTGGATAGCGTAAATCTGCATAAATAATTTTTTTATTCAAGCCAGCTATTGTGCTGTTATAAACATTTGCAAATTTCTCCAGCCTGGGCTGCATATCTATCCGCCCCAGCTCAATTACGATTCCATTATTGGTTGTAATCTGCCAGGCACGTCTAGGTGTTAATGCCAACGTGGCAACTTCCAAATTTGCAGTCTTGAGTACTTTATTAAATGCGTCGTACTGCGAGGCCACCTCAATCACACCATCATTCGGGCCAAAAAATATCGGCAGATCACCGCCTGATGCGGCATGAAACAGCTCCCCCTGCTTGTTCACCAGCGCAACACTGCTCCAGCGCGCCAATGCCTGATGCTCTTCTATCATCACTTCCAACTTATCCGGCCAGCGGCGGCGCACACTAACCTTGCGCGCCCATGGCAGTTTTTCAAAAGCATCACGCGCCTTGATCAAATCCAGCGTAAAAAAATTACCTTTCAAATGCTTGGCCACAATCAGCTGCACCTGTTCGCGGCTCACGTGATTCAACTGTCCATCCACCTTCACTTCACGCAAAGGGAATATAGGCAAATGCACCACCGCATACAGCGCGGCGTACAGCATCACTACCAGACTCAATCCAAATAGCAGATTGGCAATCCAGTTAAGCAATGTGGGCTTATGCCACATGCGCAAGCTCCAATACACGTACCACCAGCTCATCAAAACTGATACCTGTGGCTTTTGCCGCCATTGGCACCAGACTATGGTCGGTCATGCCGGGGCTGGTATTCACTTCCAGAAAGTAGTGCCTACCGGCTTCATCCATCAAAAAGTCCACACGTCCCCAGCCACTGCAACCGATTGCATTAAATGCCTGCAATGCCTCCTGCTGAATCTGCGCTTCTTTTTCTGCACTCAAGCCGCATGGGCATAAATACTCGGTATCGTCACGCAGATACTTCGCTTCAAAGTCATAAAACTCATTTTTCGGTACGATGCGTACAATCGGCAGCGCCTTATCACCCAGAATACCCACGGTGTATTCACCGCCGCCTACAAACTGCTCGGCAATTACCAGCGGGTCTGATTTGGCTGCCAGCTCATAAGCTGCTTTCAAACCACCAGCTGTTTTAACCTTGCTAATGCCAATACTGGAACCTTCGTTGGCAGGTTTAACAAATAACGGCAGTCCCAATTTTTTCTCAATTGCCGTAAAGTCCGAGTCCGCCTTCACCAGCTCAAATGCCGGCGTACTTACACCAGCCGCTGACCAGATCATCTTGGTGCGCCATTTATCCATGCCGATGGCTGAAGCCATCACACCGCTACCTGTATAAGGAATGCCCAGCAGTTCCAAAGCACCCTGCATGGCGCCGTCTTCACCAAAGCGGCCATGCAGCGAGATCATCGCGATGTCAAAAGCTTCCAGATCGTGCAGCGGACGCTCGGCAGGGTCAAACGCATGCGCATCCACACCTTGCCTTTGCAGAGCGGCCAATACCGCAGCGCCACTTTTAAGCGACACTTCACGCTCACCTGATTTACCACCTAATAACACTGCTACCTTGCCAAAATTACGCATCATTCCTTACCTCGATATTCAAGCTCACCTAGTACTTTCACTTCTTGTTGCAGCGCCACACCCTGTTTTTCCAGCACGGTGTCACGCATATGTTTAATCAATAATTCAATATCCAGCGCAGTTGCACCGCCAATGTTCACAATAAAATTGGCATGCTTTTCAGATACCTGCGCACCACCTATGGTGTAACCTTTCAAGCCACTTGCTTCCACGAGCCTTGCTGCATAATCACCTTCAGGATTCCTGAAAGTAGAACCTGCGCTTGGCAGGTTCAGCGGCTGTGAAGCCAATCGTTTTGCCAATAATGCCTTGATCTTTTGTGTGGCTTCATTGGCATCACCGCCAGGCAATCCAAGCCAGGCCGCCACAAACCACTCATCAGCTATCGGCATCGCAATATGGCGATAGGTCGGCACAAACTCTGCCGCATCACGGTTATGCAATTCACCGCGCCGGTTAATCGTGGTGACGCGCTTTACTACATTCCAGGTTTCACTGCCGTAACAGCCTGCATTCATCGCCAGTGCACCACCCAAAGTACCGGGAATTCCGGCAAAAAACTCGGCACCCTGCATGGCTTCCTTGGCGCAGAATTTCGCCAGTTTGGCGCAGGTAACGCCGGACTCGGCATACACCAGTTCGCCATCCATTTTCAAGCCCGTCAGCGCGTTGTGCATCAGCACTACGGTGCCACGCACGCCACCGTCACGCACCAGCAGATTAGATCCCAAGCCGATAAAATGAATCGGCTCATTAGCATCCAGCCCTTGCAGAAACATACGCAAATCATCCAGCCCGGCCGGGATATAAAACCTGTCTGCACGACCGCCCACGCGCCAGCTGGTGTAGCGGGCCAAGGGTTCGTTAAGCAGCAGTTTGCCGGCAGCCTGTGTCATTACTTTGCAAGCTCCCCAATTGCCAGGTCTCTAGTAGTCATATCTCTAGTTCTGGCTGCGACCTGCCCGATTGAACCGGCACCCATCACAATTACCACATCATCAGCCTGCGCTACATCCATAATTGCCTGCGGCAATTCATCCGTTGTTTCCACAAATAGCGGCTCTACCTTCCCTGCCACGCGGATGGCACGAATCAGCGAACGCGTATCAGCTGCCACAATCGGTGCCTCGCCAGCCGAATACACTTCAGTCAGCAGCACTACATCTGCACCTGACAGCACTTTTACAAAGTCTTCAAAACAGTCACGGGTGCGCGTATAGCGATGTGGCTGGAATGCCATCACCAGCCTGCGGTTAGGGAATGCGCCGCGTGCCGCCGCAATCACCGCCTGCATTTCTACCGGGTGATGACCATAGTCATCAATCAGGGTAAAAGCACCGCCAGCCTTTGCCGCAACTTCACCGTAACGTTCAAAGCGCCTGCCCACACCCTTGAATTCTTTCAAGGCTTTAATAATTGCCACATCCGGCACATTGAGTTCGCTGGCAATGGCAATCGCTGCCAAGGCGTTCAACACATAATGATTGCCGGGCAGGTTCAGCGTCACATCAAATTCTGTAGTCACACCGTTAATGCGCTGTACGGTAAAGTGCATTCTGCCGTTTTCAGCGCGCACATTTTTAGCGCGAATGCGCGCACCCTCACTTAAGCCATAGGTCATTACCGGCTTGGTCACACGCGGCAGAATCTCGCGGATGTTCGCATCATCAATGCACACCACTGCCATGCCCCAGAACGGCAACTGCTGCAAGAACTCTACAAACGCACTTTTGAGTTTTTCAAAGCTGTGTTCGTAGGTATCCATGTGATCCTGGTCGATGTTGGTCACCACAGCCATCACTGGCGTCAGATGCAGGAATGAGGCATCTGACTCATCAGCTTCAGCCACAATATACTCACCGGTACCCAGCTTGGCGTTGGCATTGGCAGCCTCCAGCTTGCCGCCGATTACAAAGGTTGGGTCCATACCTGCCTCTGCCAGAATGCTCGCAATCAGGCTAGTGGTAGTGGTTTTGCCGTGCGTACCGGCAACAGCAATGCCTTGTCTAAAACGCATCAGTTCAGCCAGCATCAGCGCGCGCGGCACCACCGGTATTTTTTTGGCGCGGGCCGCTTTAACCTCAGGGTTTTCTTCGTTCACGGCTGAAGACACAACGACCACATCTGCGTCTTTAACGTTTTCAGCCACATGGCCCTGATAAATCATTGCACCAAAGCCAGCCAGACGCTTGGTTGTGCTATTTGAAGCCAGGTCGGAACCGGACACGTTAAAGTCCAGATTGATCAGCACTTCCGCAATGCCGCTCATACCGGAGCCGCCAATACCTACGAAATGCACGTTTTTCACTTTATGCTTCATAGCGCCACCTCTTTGCAAATTGCCGCCACATCAGCGGTTGCTTCCGGTTTACCCAATGCACGAGCTCTTTTAGCCATATCCAGGCACTGCTCACGGCCATGTTCACTTAATATCAGTTCACTCAATATCTCTGCCAATCTTTCTACACTCAATTCTTTTTGCTGCACCAGCACCGCTGCATCTGCCTCGGCCAGATAAGCTGCATTAGTGGTCTGGTGGTCATCCACGGCAAACGGAAACGGCACCATCAACGCACCCAAACCCACAGCAGAAACCTCAGCCACAGTTAATGCGCCAGAACGGCAGATCACAAAGTCTGCCCATGCGTACATACTTGCCATGTCATCAATAAAGGCACGCGCATCAACTGCTACCCCGGCTTTTTCATAATTCTTTTTTAACACTTCAATATGTTTAACACCGCTTTGATGCACAACCTGCGGACGCTGCTCAACTGGTAACCTCGCCAATGCTTCAGGAATGGTCTCGTTTAAAGCATGCGCACCCAGACTGCCGCCAACCACCAGCAACCGCAGTGCACCTGTACGGCCCGCAAAACGCACTTCAGGTGCTGGTAAATGCGCAATGTCTGAGCGCACCGGGTTACCCAGCAATGTCGCCTTATCGCCAAATGCAGCCGGAAATGCTGCCAGCACACGGGTAGCCAGTTTGGCTAATACTTTATTGGTTAACCCGGCAACTGAATTTTGCTCATGGATCACCAGCGGCTTGCCTAGCAGCTTTGCCATTAGCCCACCAGGGAAAGCTGCAAAACCGCCCATGCCCAGCACTACATTTGGCTGATATTGCTTGATTGCCGCCTTGCTCTGGCTCAGCGCCTTTACCAATTTCACCGGCAGCAGCACCCAGCCTGATAAACCTTTACCGCGCACACCCTGCATATGGATCATGGCTTTGGTGTAGCCTTTACCCTCGATCAGACGGTTTTCCATACCACCTTCAGTGCATAGCCATACGATGTGCCAGCCTTCGGCTTGCAAATAATCTGCCACCGCCATTGCTGGGTATACATGGCCGCCGGTACCGCCGGCCATCACCATCAAGGTTTTTGTTATGGGCTTACTCATACCGGCAACCTTTTTGTAATCTGCGGTTTTGGCTACGGCCGTTGCGCTTAACATCGCTGCGCGAGTTAGCCTTCGCCAAAACAGGCGCAACGCAAACCAAAGTAACCATTTGTGAATTGGCTAATTTCATACAGGCAGTCCTTTTTGTAAGCGCCTGTTTTCAAAATCAATACGCAGTAAAATTGCCATCGCAATACAATTCGCGAGAATGCCGCTGCCGCCGAATGACAGCAAAGGCAGCGTTAGACCTTTTGTTGGCAGTAAACCCATGTTCACGCCCATATTGATAATGCCCTGCACGCCAATCCAGACACCCAACCCCTGTGCCAGCAAGGCGGAAAAGTAACGTTCGTTCTCAATCGCCTCTTTTGCCATGCCGAAAGCGCGCACTACAATCCAGGTAAACAAGGCAACCACAGTTGCCACACCGGCAAAACCAAGCTCTTCTGCAATCACGGCTAATAAAAAGTCGGTATGCGCTTCAGGCAAGTACAACAATTTTTCCACGCTTGCCCCCAGCCCCACCCCAAACCATTCACCACGACCAAAGGCAATTAGCGCGTGCGATAACTGATAGCCTTTACCATAGGGGTCTGCCCATGGATCCATAAAGCCAATCACGCGCTGCATACGATAAGGTGAACTCCAAATCAGGCCTACGATTGCAACAGGTAACAGAGCTAGCAAACCTGCGAAAATTTTGCCGTTAACGCCGCCCAGCCACAGAATCGCAATAGAAATAGCCGCAATCACGGCAAACGCACCAAAGTCAGGCTCACGCAACAGCAAGAAACCCACCAGCACCATCACACCAACCATAGGCAAAAAGCCTTTTTTGAAACTATCCATCACCGCAGCCTTGCGCACGGTGTAATCAGCTACATATATAGCCGCAAACAGTTTCATCAGCTCCGATGGCTGCAGGTTAATCACAAACAAAGACAACCAGCGGCGGCTACCGCCAACCACACGGCCGACGCCTGGAATTAACACCAGCACCAGCAAAGCCAAACCTAGCAGAAACAAATAAGGTGCCATCTTCTGCCACCAGCCAATAGGAATGTTAAATGCAACAAATGCAGCACTCAGGCTCACTATCAGAAATATGGCCTGACGCACCAGATAATAGCTACTGTTATTGCCTACAGCTTTATCGGCCTCAGCTATCGCAATCGAAGCTGAATAAACCATTACCAGCCCGATGCCTAATAGAATTAGCGTAACCCACAACAAACCTTGGTCGTAGTTAGGGGCATTGATACGCTCGCGGTTGAGCATGGTCACCATCATGATGATTGCTCCAATCGTTTAACCGCGTTCACAAAAACTTCTGCACGGTGTACATAGTTTTTGAACATATCAAAACTAGCGCATGCCGGTGATAGCAGCACCGCATCATCTGGCTGTGCCAGTTTTTTCGCGATGTTTACCGCTTCTGGCAAATCCGTAGCGTGATACAGAGCAACGCCTGTTTTCAGCAGTTCTTTTTCAATTAATGGCGCGTCACGGCCTATCAGCACCACAGCACGCGCGTTGTCAGTGACCGGCTGTTTCAATGGCGAGAAGTCCTGACCTTTACCATCACCGCCGGCAATCAGCACCACTTTTTGTGACAAGCCGGAAAGCGCAGCACAGGTTGCACCTACATTGGTACCTTTGGAGTCATCAAAGTAATCAACATCATCAATATTGGCCACCCACTCGACACGGTGCGGCAAACCTTTAAAGTTATAGAGCGTTTGAATGATAGGCACATAATCCATGCCTATGCCGCGGCACAATGCGATAGCAGCCAGCGCATTGGCTGCATTGTGCAGACCGGCGATTTTCAGGTCACGCATATTCATGAGGTCATGGCTGCCACAGCTTAGCCAGGTTTCACCGTCTACATTTCTCAAGCCATAACTATGCTCATCTTCACCTGCATCGAGGCCGAAGGTCACCTGCGGCAGTTTAGTACGCGCCATCAGCATGCTCCAGGCATCGTCACGGTTCAGCACCTGCAGCCTGGCGTTATAGAAGATACGCGCCTTGGCAATTGCATAATCCTGCATGCCGGCGTATCTATCCATATGGTCTTCAGACAAGTTCAGCATGGTCGCTGCATCCACCACTAAATTACTAGTGGTTTCCAACTGAAAGCTTGAAAGCTCCAGCACATACACATCCGGTGCTTCCATGCCCAAGGCATCCAGCACCGGCAGGCCGATATTGCCGGCCACGATGGTTTTTAAGCCTGCAGTTTTGCACATTTCACCGACCAATGTCGTCACGGTGGTTTTGCCGTTGGCACCGGTAATGGCAATTACCTTGGCACCGGCCGGGCGATACTGCGCAAACAGCTCTACATCGCCAACTACCGGCACACCGCGTGCAATTGCTGCCTGAATTTCAGGCTCGCTGAGTGGCACGCCGGGGCTTGCCACCACCAGATCCACACCTGTAAATATAGCCGCTGTAAAGGCGCCGCGATAAAGTTTCACTTGTGGCAACTCAGCGTTAAGCGCTTCCACTCCCGGCGGGTTATCGCGCGTATCGGCAACAGACAAGCGTGCGCCCTGCGCGTGCAGCCAGAGCAATGCTGACAGGCCGGTATCACCCAGCCCCAGCACTAACACTTGTTTGTCTTTTAACGCGATTGTCATTTTTTAAATTTACCTAATCCAGATCTTTTTCTATCGAATCTTCAAACTGGCTAAACCCACCAGCACCAGCATCATGCTAATGATCCAGAAACGCACGACCACTTGCGTCTCTTTCCAGCCTTTTTGCTCATAGTGGTGATGCAGCGGCGCCATCAGGAAAATACGCTTACCAGTACCGGTTTTGCTTTTGGTGTATTTGAAATACAGCACTTGAATCGCCACCGAAAAAGTTTCCACCACAAACACGCCACCCATAATGAACAGAATGATTTCCTGACGCACGATCACCGCCACAATGCCCAGCGCCGCACCCAGTGCCAGCGCGCCAACGTCGCCCATAAATACTTCCGCAGGATAAGCGTTGAACCACAGAAAACCCAGACCCGCACCCACCATCGCCGCGCAGAACACCATCAGCTCACCAGCACCCGGCACATATGGAATTGACAGATATTTGGCAAAGTAAAAGTGACCGGTCACATAGGCAAATATCGCCAGCGAGCCGGCTACCATTACGGTAGGCATAATCGCCAGACCATCCAGGCCATCGGTGAGATTCACCGCATTGCTGCTGCCAACCACCACCAGATAAGTCAGCACAATGAAAGCCAGCCCGCTCATCGGGATGACCAGGTTCTTGAAAAACGGAATCAGCAAAGTGGTTTCAGCAGGCACGGTTGCCGTTTGCTGCAGAAACACAGCCACCCCCAGACCGACCACTGACTGCCAGAAATATTTCTCTTTGGCCGACAAGCCTTTAGGGTTGCGATGCACCACTTTGCGCCAGTCATCCACCCAGCCGATGATGCCGAAGCCCAGCGTAGTAAATAGCACCACCCATACGAACCTGTTACTCAAGTCTGCCCACAGCAAGGTTGAAATCGCTATAGAAATCAGAATCAGCGCGCCGCCCATAGTTGGCGTGCCCGCTTTTACCAGATGCGTTTGCGGACCGTCATCACGCACTGACTGGCCAACTTTGTAATAAGTCAGTTTGCGAATCAACGCCGGGCCCATCACGAATGAAATCGTCAGTGAGGTAAGCGTTGCCAGCACTGCGCGCAGGGTAATGTAATTAAACACATTAAAACCACGTATATCGTGTGCTAACCATCTTGCCAGTTCGAGTAACATTATTTTCTCCCTATACGCTCTGCTGCTGTTTTGCTAACAGCAAATTAACTACACGTTCCATACGCATAAAGCGCGACCCTTTTACCAATACCGTTTTTTTATTATCCAGTTGCGGCAACACTTTCTCAGCGATTGCCTCAGGTGTTGCACAATGTTCTGCGCCCACACCGAATCCGCTTACAGTTGCTATGCTTAAATCGCCAAGACAATACAATCGGGTTAACCCAGCAGCTTTGGCATAAGCACCGATCTCTTTGTGCATTTGTTTGGCATCAGCACCAAGTTCACCCATATCACCCAGCACTAGGATTTTTTCACCTGCCTGATTCGCCAACACATCAATCGCCGCCTTCATCGAATCAGGATTGGCGTTGTAAGTATCGTCAATCAGCACCGCGCCACTCAGAGCTTGCTTGCGCTCAAGGCGACCATAAACACCGCCAAAATTCTGCAGGCCTTTGGCAATATCGGCATTGGAAACACCCAGTGCATAAGCTGTGGCACTTGCGGCCAGCGCATTGCTTATGTTGTGCACACCTTCTACTTTCAGCTCAAAACTAACCTGGCCATTCGGCGTAGTCAGTTTTACCAGGCTCACCCCAGCTTGCTCCTGATACGTGGCAGTAACGTCTGCATCGTTGTGCAAACCGAAGGTGACGACCTTTCTGCCTGTATTCAGCATTTGCCAGTAGCCGGCAAAATCATTGTCGGCATTGATTACCGCAATACCGTTATCCTGCAAACCTGCAAAGATCTCGCCCTTGGCACGCGCGATGTTTTCTCGCGAACCCAGTTCGCCGATATGTGCAGTGTTGGCGTTGTTGATCACCGCCACATTCGGCTTGGCAATGTGAGTCAGATAATCAATCTCACCCATATGATTCATGCCCATTTCAGCCACCACATATTGATGATGCGACTTAATCTTGAGTAAAGTCAGTGGCAGACCAATATCGTTATTCAGGTTGCCGTAAGTGGCATGCACTTTTTTTGCATCACCGGTAGCTGCTGCCAGAATTGCCGTTAGCATTTCCTTGGTAGTGGTTTTACCGTTACTACCGGTGATAGCGATGAGCGGCGCGCTGAATTTACCGCGCCAGTATTTAGCCAACTCACCCAATGCCAAGCGTGTATCGTTCACCAGCAATGCAGGACGTGCCACGGTTGTTGCATCAGTCACCATCACAGCGGCCGCACCTTTATTAATTGCTTCAGCAGCAAAAGTGTTGCCATCAAAGTTCTCGCCTTTAATCGCTACAAATAATTGCCCAGCCTTAATATTGCGGCTATCGCTGCCTACGCTGTCGAATGTCACATCAGCACCAATGAGTGTTGCATTGAGTGCACTAGCGGCTTCTGATAATTGCATCATCGGCGCATGATTAGCCTCATCGCTATTGAGCGCAGCTAGGGCAACGGCTGCATCACTGAATGGCGTTTTTACACCTGAAATTTCCTGATAATCTTCATGACCCTTACCGGCTATCAGCACAATGTCGCCGCTGCGTGCAGATTGCACAGCCTGCTTAATGGCAGCAGCACGGTCTGACTCAACCGTATAAGTTTTAGCCATACCACTAACCACCTGCTTGATGATGCTCAAAGGGTCTTCACTACGTGGGTTATCTGAAGTCACGATTACGCTATCTGCCAGCTTGGCAGCAACAGCTCCCATTAACGGACGCTTGCCTGCATCGCGATCACCACCGCAGCCAAATATGCAGACCAACTTGCCTGTTGTTTGCTCACGCAGAGTCGCCAGCACTTTTTCCAGCGCATCCGGCGTATGTGCATAATCCACCACCACCAGCGGTTTATCATCGCCGCCAAACTGCTGCATGCGCCCTGGCACCGGCCTGATGTGTGCGATCGCTGTTACTGCATCCGGCAGGTTTACTTTACTTGCCAGCAGGCTCGCCAGCACCGCCAGTACGTTATAAGCATTAAAGCGGCCCAGCACTGGCGCATTAACTACAGCATTACCCTGCGGCGTGCTTACCTGCATGCTTAATCCATGCTGATGTAACTGTAGATTTGTAGCGCGCACATCCCCCTGCACCAATCCATAAGTCAGTAATGGTTTGCCTTGAGCCCGCAAAGCTTTGGCAACGTTTTGACCAAACGCATCATCAACATTAATGACAGCCATAGCCAAACCCGGCCAAAAGAACAACTGCTCTTTAGCTGCTGCGTACTCTTCCATGGTTTGGTGGTAATCCAGGTGATCACGGCTTAAATTAGTAAGCACAGCAATGTCGAATTTCACGCTATTGACCCTACCCTGATGCAAACCATGCGAGGAAACTTCCATCGCTACAGCTTTAGCACCCTGTGCAGCATAGTCTGCCAGCATCGCCTGCAATAGAATTGCATCCGGGGTGGTGTTGCTGGCTTCAACTTGCTCGTCAACAAAACCATTACCGATAGTGCCGATGACCGCAGTTTTTTGACCCAGTGCAGTCAATGCCTGTGCAATCCATTGGCTGACGGAAGTTTTGCCGTTGGTACCGGTCACGCCTATCATATTGAGCTGCTGTGACGGCTGCCCATAAAATTCTGCGGCAATTGCACCGACTTGATCCTTTAACGCAGGCACACCAACATTTGCAACCAGCCAATCCGGATTCCACACAAAATCCCGGCTTTCCCAAGCGATAGCGGCAGCGCCAGCCTCAATCGCCTGCGCAATATAATTTCGGCCATCGCTATGCACACCCGGATAAGCTAAAAATAACGACCCAGCCTGCACCTTACGGCTATCTGCCGTAATCGCGCTGAATTTCAGATTAAGTGTCGAGAGTAGACTCATATACTCTCCTGCACTTCTTCCACATCACCTGGAATTACAACGTTGTCATTCGGTGCATCCTGCGGTATCGCCAGCATGCGCAAGGCATCTGCCATCACCGTACTGAATACCGGCGCGGCTACTGTGCCTCCGTAGTATTCACCGCTACGAGGGTCATCAATCATTACCGCCATAATCAGGCGTGGGTTTGATGCAGGCGCCATGCCCACAAATGAACCTACGTACCTATTTTTTTCGTAGCCGTGGTCGCCCAATTTAACCGTGGTACCAGTTTTACCTGCAACACGGTAACCCGCCACTTGCGCCTTAAGCGCGGTACCGCCTGGCAGCACCACCATTTCCAGCATATCTTTAACGTTATGTGCTGTTTCAGCTGCAAAAACCTGCGTGCCCACAGGCACATCTTTTAATTTAAGCAAAGACACCGGTTTTAACTCACCATCATTGGCAAATACGGTATAGGCGCGCGCCAGCTGCAATAGCGTCACACTGACGCCATGCCCATACGACATCGTAGCCTGCTCGATAGGACGCCATGTCTTATAGTTGCGCAATCTACCTGCTGATTCGCCAGGGAAGCCAATGCGGGTTTTAGTACCAAACCCGATCTGATTGAACACGCCCCACATGTACTGTGGACTTAGCGATAAAGCCATTTTGGCCGAACCCACATTGGAAGATTTCTGTATCACTTCAGCCACGCTCAACACACCATGCGGATGTGCATCATGAATCGTAGCCGGACCTATACTCATATACCCAGGCGCAGTCTGAACCTTCGTATCTGGCTTGTAGTTACCAGATTCCAATGCAGCAGCGGCTGTAACTGGCTTCATGGTTGAACCTGGCTCAAACACATCGGTAATAGCGCGATTACGTGTTTTACCGACAATATTCACAGGATTATTCGGGTTATAGGTTGGCACATTCGCCATTGCCAGCACTTCACCGGTTTTTGCATCCAGCACAATTGCCGCGCCGGCTACCGCTTTGTATTTTTCCACAGCTTTTGCCAGCTCGCGATGTGCCAGATACTGGATTCTACGATCAATAGAAAGCACCACATCATGACCGTCCTGCGGCACCTTGACCGCCTCCAGATCTTCAATGATGTGCCCGGCACGGTCTTTAATCACGCGGCGGCTTCCGCTTTTACCGGAAAGCATTTTATTCATCGTGAGTTCAAAGCCTTCCTGACCCTGATCATCAATGCCGGTAAAGCCAACCAAGTGAGCGGTTACCTCTCCCGCCGGGTAGTAGCGTTTATATTCACGTTGCAGATAAATGCCGGGGACACCCAACTTCATCACCTCGGCACCTAACTCCGGCGATATGCGGCGTTTCAGATACACGAATTCGCGCTCGCTGTTCACCAGTTTTTTATTAATCACATTGACTTTCAAATCCAGCAAACCAGCAATTTTTTTGCTTTGATTAGCATCGATTTGCACATCGGATGGATTGGCCCACACCGATTCCACCGGCGAACTGATAGCAAGCAACTCACCATATCTGTCGGTAATTTTGCCGCGTTGTGATGGCAGCACCAGCGTGCGGTTATAGCGCGCATCGCCCTTTTCCTGCAGAAAACGTTTATGAAAACTTTGCAAATACAGGCTGCGTCCCAGCAAGGCAACAAAACCCAATAGCACCAGAACCAGCAAAAGCCGGCGGCGCCATGCTGGCAATTTCACAACAAAAGGTGCTAAAGGTATAGCCATTATTGCGCTACCCCGCTCTGTGTTTTACCCGGCTTCACATCCGCCTGCTGTTTTACTACAGCCTTGGCAACACCGCCTGCAACAAGGCTAACTATTTGAATGCGCTTGGCATCCGGCACCTGCATCTGCAACTGCTGCGCTGCAATCTGCTCAATACGTGAATGCATGGCCCAAGTGCTTTGCTCCAACTGCCACTGGCCATATTCCTGGTTATATTGTTTTTCGGCCTGACTCAACTGCTCAAGCTCTATATATAGCTTGCGTGCTTTATGCTGCGCATTCACCAGACCCAAGGCCGAGAACATCAATGCAAAAAACAGGATAAGATTAAGGCGCGTCATAGCACAGACGTCCTCTCCGCCACCCGCAATACGGCACTGCGTGAACGCGGATTAGCCTTGACTTCTTTTGCACCCGGTTTAACTGCCTTGCCAACGCTCACCAATTTTGGCTGCGGCAAATCAGCAGCACGTACTGGAAAATTGGATGGCAAATCGTCACGATTTTGCTGATCACGCACAAACTGCTTCACGATGCGATCTTCAAGCGAATGGAAACTGATCACCGCCAGACGGCCTTGCGGTTTTAACAAAGCCATGCACTGCGGCAAGGTTAGCGATAGTTCCTCAAGCTCCTGATTGACGAAAATCCGTAAAGCCTGAAATGTGCGCGTTGCTGGGTTCTGCCCTGGCTCAAACCGCGTGACTGTGTTTGCCACGACCTGGGCAAGCTGCCCAGTAGTGGTGATGGCGCGCCCGTCATTGCGCTCCTTAATAATCGCCCTTGCAATCGACTTAGCAAACCGTTCTTCACCATAATTTTTTATAACCTCCGCTAATTGCTGCTCTGTTGTACGGCTAAGGAATTCCGCCGCCGTTTGCCCACTGCTTTGATCCATGCGCATATCCAGCGGCGCATCGTACCTGAAACTGAAACCACGCTCCGCATCATCAATCTGTGGTGACGAAATACCCAAGTCGAGCAAAATGCCGTCTACTTGCGTAACGCCGATATCAGCCAGCCTTGCCTGCATAGAAGCAAAGTGGCTATGAATGATGCTAAAACGTGGGTCGTTGATTGTTTTGCCGGACTCAATCGCAGTCAGGTCGCGATCAAAAGCAATCAGACGCCCTTGAGGCCCTAATTGCGATAAGATTTTTCTGGAATGGCCGCCGCGGCCGAAAGTGCCGTCAACATAAGTGCCGTTGGGTTTAACTGACAAAGCATGCACGGCCTCATCCAGCAACACGGTAATGTGCGGGCTTGCTGACTCTGAAATTAAATTTGAATTTGATGCTGACACTTCTAAGGGGTACTTTTCTAATTCACTTGCACCATCCAGACCAGCTGTTCCGGACGACGCTTTTTTTGAAGACACTTTTTTTAGAGGCAATGATGCTTTGGTGGGCGCGCTGTGGACGCCCTTAGTCACAGCGAAAATCCCTCTAATTCTGCAGGCATGACAAAAGCATCACCTTGCATTACTTGTTCCAATTGCGCACGCCAGGCTTCCATGCTCCACAACTCAAAGTGGCTACCCTGACCTACCAGCATGACCTCTTTACCCAAACCGGCAAAATCACGCAAAGCAGGCGACACCAACACACGACCAGCGCTATCCAAAGTAACGTCCTCTGCAAAACCCACCAACAAACGTTGCAAGGCACTGGATTGCTTATCAAATGATGACAACGCCATCAACTTTGATTGGATAGGCTCCCACGCAGGCTGCGGATACAGCAACAGGCAACGGTGCGGATGCGCGGTCAGCACCAAGTTACCGGCGCACTCAAGCTGCAACGCCTCCCTGTGCTTTGTCGGCACAGCGAGTCTGCTCTTGGCATCCAAACTTAATGATGTTGCACCGCGAAACATACGCCCGTTATTTTCCTTTTAAGATTTATGTGCTAAACGCACCTAACTCAAAAACCCGTTTAATTGCACTTACCCTTAATTACATGCGCACTTAAATTGCACTTATATAAAAAATGGGGAATCACCTCGCCACACTTTCAACACTCAGCTCAACAAACCCTTAGTAGTTGTCAAACATTCAATCTGCTTACCTTGGATAACTTAATGGGCAATTCCCCACAAAACCCCACTTTTCCCCACTAATCTGCACTATAGATAAAAAAAAAGCGCAATGCAAGCCCTTTTTTAGTATTTTTTCTTTATAGGTCAATGACTTAGCGCATTTTTGCGAGAAATATAAAATCGTTATAAATTAAGCACATAGCAAATTGTGTGAATGTAGAATGTGAGAATGCTTACGAAAGCGTTTGAATTGTAGAAGCGGAAAGTTGAAACAGATGATAAAAAACATTAGAGACGTGAAGTAGTAAGTAAGCAGGTGCTTGGCTTGTCCGTGGAATAAACAAAATCTGGAGCGTATTGATACAAAGCCCGTAATACCCGCAGGGGGCATCCCCATTTAACTAAACCAGTAAACTGGTAAGTTAAATGCGAAGGGCTTCCCCTATTTACTACCCGTAAAGGGCATCACCACCAATCTAAGCAGCTAAGACCGCAGGGGTCTTCTCCGCAGAATATACCAGCTAAAGCTGGTTATTCATGCGCGAAAGTGGCAAGTAAAGAGTGAAGCTGGCCGATAAGCCGGGTTCTGTTTACGTTTTGCAACGCATGACAGTCATTCATCTAGGCGCACAATTACTCATGCGCTCGAGCAACCTACCCGCTGGCAACGCGAGCCACGTCAATGCCAGCCTATTTGGTCTTGCTGCAGATGGAGGTTACCGCGTTTCACCGTAACTTAATACGCTCGTCTCTGTGGCCCTATTCCTCGCCTCACGGCGGACGGCCGTTAACCGTCATCCCGCTCTTTGCAGCCCGGACTTTCCTCCCCCCACTTGCGTGAGCGGCGACTGTCTAGCCAGCTTCAAGAGCATTTTAACACGCCAAGACCAATTACTAGATTATTAAACCACTTGCACCGTCACCCCCCTGCTACCGCACCGAGCAGCGCCTTTAGTGATTAATAGACGCTATGCCCATTTTCCTAGCAGCTGCAATATCTATTATTTTATAACCTGAAGCATTAGATAGAAATCTTTGCCTGTTTAAATTAGCTTTTTTATCCCCTTCTTCCAATGCAACCAGAAAAGATTTTTGAGAAACCTGATTCTTAGTTTTGCCAAGCAACCTTGCAACATCACCTGCAATGCCTGCACCCCCATCACTATATTTTTGTAAATCTTCACTTCCCATCAAAGTGGTTTCTAAAAAAGCTATCGTTCTACCTTTCTCATCCAAATCAAAACCTAAAAAAGCATGTCCTGGAATTATTACAATTTTAGGATTGATTCCGACTCTTCGTAAAATTGAAGCAAACAACACTGTGCCATCAATACAATTAGCCTGAGAAGTTGCAATTGTGTCGTCAAAAAATCTTACATACTGGCTGAACACTTTATCAGAGTGACCTGTTGGAGTGGTTATAGAACTATATTTCATCCCTCTTCGTTGCAATATATTCCAAATAGAAAATACTTGCTTGTACACCTCCTGATCACCACCTTGGTAACCACTAAAAGAATTAACTACTCCAGTATCAATTGCCTCTCTTAACAAAAGATCAATCAATTGATTATTTTCATTAACATAAGCAGCAAAAACATAACTATAGTCATTACCTTCTTCATATTTACTTCCAATTTGTGCGTAAATTGGAGCATCATTAATTGACCTAACAGTAACCGTCTGAATTTTTTCACCTACCTTTTCACCGTTTACATATAAAGCAATTTTTGCATTTAATGGTGTTGGTTGCTTTATCGCCAGTAATGTCTGATAGTCAAAATCAATTCTTGGCTTTACAACATAGATAGTATTTGCTTTATCTAAAACAGATTCAAACACACTTGGCCTAGCTATATTGCCAAGGTCTATCTCAAGTTTAATTTTAGCTTCGGGCTCAACATTATTAATTACAACCTTAATCAGCCCATTTAGGTCACCAATATATTCTGCATTTTTAATAGTACTAAGGTAACTTTTCTTCCTCTTATCGTTGTCAGACCACGTTGCTGTTGAAATTACTAAAGACGGAAAAATCTGACCATCCAATCCCACCTCAGGTTTCCAATCAAAGCCATTTTGTATTGCCAAACTATTTTCAGACAATGGTTTATTAGATGCACTTTGATAGGGAACCAAATCAAATTCTTTCCAATTAATTTTCACCTTAATATTGGAATCAATTGCACTTTCTTGTTCTTTTAGAAACTGAAATTCGAAATGATCAAATCCCTCTTTAAAAAATAAGTTAAGTTGATTAATACTTTTAAAGTAATAGCATGAAAAAAAATCTTTTTGTGCACCATCAAGGATGACAAAATTGTCACCTTTATTAAACTCAAGAATGTGCTCAACTCCAGATTGCAAGTAAGTCCACTTCCCCTCCAACTTCTCACTGGCCAGTGAGCAATCATCCGCAAAAGCTTGGTTAATAAAAAGAAGTAAAAGAATACAGAGTAAAGTTATTTTTTTCATATTGTTACTACATTAAATTCAAACTTCTAGAGAAACGCGTAACACCAGCTTTGGTTAACACAGATTATATAAATTTCCAATGCACCATCTGCTCCGCCCGCAACGGCACCAGCACATCCCCGTCATAAGGCAAACTTCCCGGCACTTTCCAGCTCTCTTTCACCAAAGTAACCTGCTCGGCATTACGCGGCAAACCATAAAAATCCGCTCCATTGAAGCTGGCAAATGCTTCCAGCTTATCCAGCGCATTCACAGATTCAAACGCCTCTGCATATAACTCCATCGCGGTACGCGCCGTATACATACCAGCACAGCCGCAGGCTGCCTCTTTAGTATGCTTAGCATGCGGGGCGCTATCCGTACCCAAAAAGAATTTAGCGCTGCCTGATGTTGCTGCTTTAACCAGCGCTACACGATGCGTTTCGCGCTTTAACACCGGCAAGCAGTAGTGATGCGGCTGAATGCCGCCTTTGAACATATCGTTACGGTTCATCAATAAATGGTGCGCAGTAATCGTGGCCGCCACATTGGCAGGCGCCAGCGCTACAAAATCAGCCGCATCTTTAGTAGTGATATGCTCGAACACGACTTTTAATGCCGGATATTTTTTCAGCAACGGAATCATGTGACGCTCGATAAACACCAGCTCGCGGTCAAACACATCAATATCGCTATCGGTTACTTCAGCATGCACCAGCAGCGGCAGGCCGAGTTTTTCCATTTCTGCCAAAGCACCGGCACATTTATCCAGACTGGTTACGCCAGAATCAGAGTTAGTGGTTGCGCCTGCCGGATAAAGCTTAACGCCGTGTATCAGACCGCTCGCTTTGGCTTTTGCAATTTCATCGGCACTGGTATTGTCTGTCAGGTACAACGTCATCAGCGGCTCAAACGCCATGCCGGTAGGCAATGCCTGCAGAATGCGCTCGCGGTAAGCTAATGCTAACTCAGTCGTTGTCACTGGCGGACGCAAGTTCGGCATCACAATCGCACGTGCAAATTGTCGCGCCGTATCCGGCAGCACTGCTTTCAATGCTGCGCCGTCTCTTAAATGCAGATGCCAGTCATCCGGGCGGGTAATAGTAATTTTATTCATGATGT
>Ga0208395_100238_pt1 | contig 23591 bp, 22 predicted proteins | sample LakWasMet61_LOW9_2_FD_183893 | JGI IMG/M metagenome (GOLD analysis project Ga0208395, IMG submission 183893) | Freshwater sediment methanotrophic microbial communities from Lake Washington under simulated oxygen tension - Sediment Metagenome... | ecosystem: Environmental > Aquatic > Freshwater >...
GCCGATGGGTTGGGCATAAAGTTTTTTCTTGGGAAAACTCACGCTGGTTTAATAAAGATGCTTTTAACAAAACGCATGAGTTCTATGAAAAACATGGAGCAATTACTATTGTTGTTGGTCGCTTCCTACCATTTATCCGCACTTTTACCCCATTCGTGGCCGGGGTTGCGGAAATGACTTACCCTAAATTTGCATTTTACAATGTTATCGGCGGCGCGCTTTGGGTATGCGGCCTTACCGGAATAGGATTTCTGGTTGGCAACCATGCCTGGGTCAAAGCTAATTTTTCTTTGGTTGCTTTAGCATTAATTATTATTCCTTCACTTCCTGCCATCTGGGTGGTCGTTAAACATCTGGTTAAATCCCGCCATTAATATTTCCAATCTGCATCTTACCAAAGCCTTACTAACTGACCTTAACGCTTATTTTCAAGCTCATAAACCTCATCCAAAAACCGTCAATTTCTGTGGAGTTAAGCATAAGCTGCGATTTAGCTCATAATAGAATCAACAAGTTACTATAACTGCAGCCACTTTAACTTGAGATTAAAAATATCCATAAATTGCGATTTTGGCCACGCTTAGTAGTCATAAGTTGCGATTTTCCATTTTAATGAGTTGATTTCTACACGCGGTCAAAAGCTGATGTTTAATCTTGTTGTTAATTTCCAATAATTATTAAACTTCAATTACAATTAATTTAAACATGCTGCATCTCTATTAATTACTGCTAGCCTACAAGAGTACCCATACGATATGAAATGCAGATACCGTTTCACTGTCGAAGGGCGTATTCGCCCAAGCGTGAATGTTCCAGTTCCCACCAAAGGGTGGCTTTTCGAATTTAGGACTAAAAAAGGATTCGTGACTCATATTGATGTAACAGTTCCAATCCCACGCGAGGAGGATTGGCCTTCAATACAAGAGAACCCTGCAGAAGGTATAAAACTTCATATCAACCTAACAACTCCAAACCTCCCTTGGATTCAACGCGAACTTCGATCGCTCCAAGGACTTCTTGGGATTTTTGGTCTACATTCAATCCATCTCGACAATCCGGATGTGAAATGGATTCCTGAGTCAGAAGATGAACGTCGGAAATTGGCATTACATTCATTTTCCTCGAAATCTGAGCATCTTCAAGACGACCAGATCCCTCCCCTGTCTTTTGATCTAATAGCACGTGCCGTGCTAGCGTCCGATGCAGCGTCGGAAATTGAAGTCGCACTCAACTTCTTCCGCCGCGGCATGCTTGACGTCTACAACAATAGCTACATCGAAGCGATCTACGATTTCTACTTCGTTCTGGAAAGTGAGTTTGGTGAAGGAAAATTCAAGAAGTCAGCGATCCTAAATTCGTTTCTAGAATCGCCAGCATTGCAATCTCATGTTCAACGAGCAATTGCTGACCCTAGCTTGATGCTCCAAGACAAACGTACTCGGGAGCAATTCGCGAACACATACGCAAAGATGACAGTGAAAGAGGCGCTTGATCACATTATCGAACTCAGGGGCTTCCTTCACCACCACACTGCAAAGCGCCGAGAAAATTGGCACCCAGACGATCAGCATCACTACGAGGTAGACGCGCTATTTCTTCAGTCTGTAGCATACAACACAGTTTTTGATCTTGCCGAGCGCTATCTCTGGGATACGGCAGTGGTAAGTGAATATGAAGCTCTTGCAAAAAAGTACCGTGTTTAGATATTATGAGCCAACTCTACGGTGCAGGGACGCTGATCTTGAACGTCATCATCATGTAATGTAGGGTTTAGTGTCTATATATCTACCAACTTTTCTCATTCTCTTAATTCTCTGTATGACTCCCAAGGGCAAAGCAGTCATTCAATCAGAATCAATTCGATATTTCTAATTGAGATGCCTGATAATAAATGGCGATTCAGTTCTGTATGTGGTCTCAAATCAAATCATATGCACGAACTTAAACCTGATTCGTAAAATCAAAGCCATACATTCAGTAAAACATATCTGTTTCATTCAATAGATTTCCGCATGGCATGCTACACACTCGATACGGCTTAGCATATTCAACATCTACATATCCTACCGCTGCATTGAATTTTTCATAATCTCTTTTAACATATCCTGCATGTTATCAGGGCTTGGATTACTCATGGATTTAACTTGGATCAGATCTAGTTTAGCGCGCGGATAGTCAGTTTTAGACGCCTGTTCCAGCCAATAGATTGATTTGTTAATGTCCCGATTGACCCCTTTCGCCTGATAGTACATCTCCCCCAATTCCACCTGCGCCATCGGGAAATCTGCCTCAGCCGCTTTTGTGAGCCATTCCAGGCTCTTGGTATTATTTGAATCAGCACGGAGCGTTCTATTGCTACCGGTATCGGTTATTTTTCTAATACCCTCACGGTAGGCGATACCTAGCGTTGTCATAGCAACGACATTGCCGACTTTTGCTTTATGAGTAAGTAGGGGTATTTCATCCTGAGTAAGATGTTTTACCCGCTGCATAACTTCCCAGTCAAATTGCGACCAGTCTGATGCGGTCAGTTGTTGATAAAAATCATTATTGGCGTTTTTAATTCCTGACTCCATTCCACGCGATGAAACGTTCGTTGAGGCTGAGGGATGTTTTATTTTCTTTGCCGCCACCATCTGCACGCCTGCAGGAGGAATAAAGTAGAAGTTATCTACTAATGATGATTCATACCAAGGCTGCTGGTCATCGTAGGTTTTTTTGCGCACAACATCGGCAACCTGCTTAAAAACAGCCTCTACTGTCATGCCGGGTTTACTCATCTCATCAGCTAGTGTTGAAGTGTAAAGACTATGTGCATTACCCTGTCCATCTGCCGCCAATTGTCCGGGAGCAGTGGAGTAAGCGATCAGGGTACCTTTGGGGGTGTTTATTTTCGCCAAGCCCATATTGGAAAAGTTACGATATCTGGATGGCGCTACTGGCTGGAACGGATTATTACGGCAGGCATCCAGCACTACGATATTGACGGAGGAGCGAGCGTTATTTAATCCATCCAGCATGGCTTTGAGCGGATAAGCTTTCGTTTGTACGCCACGTTCACTGGTCATCACCATGTCAGTAGGTATCAGGTAATTTGAACCACCGATTTGCACCCCGTGCCCGGCATAATAGATTAAAGCCACCGCGCCAGCGGGTAACTGCTCATAGAAACGTCTTACTTCTGCATAAAAATTCTGGCGATTGAGGTCACTTAGCTGTTTGATGGAAAACCCCAGCTGCTTTAACGTGGTAGCCATCAACTCAGCATCTTTAGGTGGATTAGTTAGTGGATTACCAGCATAGTTGCTGTTGCTGATGATTAATGCCTGTAATGGCATGGTCGCACTTTCTGCGGCTTGTACCGGCATCGTCAATGCCAATAGCAAACACAGGCATTTAAGCGCCAAACCCCACATACAGGTTAAAGGTCTGGAACGCATCATTGAACTTTGGTAGCCTGAGTAATGACTGCATCGTCCAGCAGACCTGAATCCAGCAGTGTGCGCTTAATCTGTTCAGTTTTTTCTGGCTCGTCTAAAACAATCCATAGTTCGCCTGTTTCAGATGGCCCCGACACAACACGGCAGCCGGTTTGTCTTAGCAAAACTGCCAGCTCAGTAAAATTGGCTTGAGGGTTCACAGTGATTTTCAGATTAGGCACAATCTGCACCTGATTTGAAAGTCCGCGATATTGATCCTCTGGTGCAGATCGCTGATATTGTGTCAGCAGGATGGACTGTATAACAACGACAGAGGCAGCGATTGCAAAGGCTGGCGTAAAGCCCCAGTTTTGAAAGCTTGAACGGATACGTTCAATTAAGCTTGGGCGCTTCTGAAGTAAATGATAGGCATCGAGCAACTTAGCCAAGCCTGCATTATCCGCACGGTTTGCGCCCGTTTCTTTGACTACAGATTGCAAAGCTTTAGCAAAACTCACTTCATTTTGCATGTGTGCATGACTCGCAAGATATTGCTGCATAAATGCTGTGTCATCAGCGCCTAAGGTTTGGTTGATGTAAAAAGGCAGCAACTCCTCAAAGCGCATGCGTTCAGAATTAATATGTGCCATGCGACATCCCCTTACCTAACGCACGCTCTACGCACTCTTTAATTTTAATTCTGGCATGAAACAGTCGCGTTTTAATCGTATTAACCGGGCTGCTCTGAAGCTGCGCGATGGTTTCTAATTTTTCCTCCGCGTAATAGGCAAAGTGCATAGCCTCTTGCTGCACGCTGGGTAATCTATCGATACACGCTCTCAACACTTCACTCAATTCTTCCTGTTCCAGCATATTTAATATATTTCCGTTTTCATCGGGAATCTGCTGTATCACATCATCATCCATTTCCTGTTCCTCTGGGCGTCGGCCACGCTTGCGCCACCAGTCACTGGCCTTATGACGGGCAATAGCACATAACCAAGTTGAAAACTTGGACGTACCGTCATAACTTTGCGGTTTGCCACACATGGCCATAAAAGTATCGTGAAGAATTTCTTCAGCGGCAGTCTCATCCGACACCTGATGCCGAATAAATGCAAACAAACTACGCTGGTAGTGTAAATAAATCCTCTTGACTGCTTGATCGTCAGATTGGGCAATACGGTTCAATAAATTAATGATTTCTTGCTGAGGCAGTTCGTTCATGATGTTTAGTATTGTTTTTAATTTGTTTAATTATGGCACACCGAGCTTAAAACACGCGCATGTACTAAATGTGATAAATAAATTGAACCAATAGACTGAACGTTACGATTAAAGGGGTAACAAATTGAATGTGAGTGTTGCTAATGATGATTGCGGTCAAGTTAAATGGGTGTAAATAAGTATTAATTGAAACCTGAAGGGGGATTGACCATTGTTTATTTTTGCTATTAGTATACTAACGTCAGCATTAGGGAAATGCTGAATTACATTCCTTAGACTGTTTCTCTATGTCTATCGAGCAAATAAAAACTAAAAATAATGGGCTTTTCATGAATAACTTAATTACTCATAGCGATCACATCTCGGTTGCGTCACCACAATTTCACAGCTTGCACTCCATTTTATTTTTGGCAATTTTATAAATAAATTCGTGTTGGTTGTATTCAACTTATGCTTTAAAGGTTGAGTACTGGCAACTTGAAAGATTTCTTTTTGTAAAAAAAGAAATGGCACAGCACAACCATATCGTTGTTCTTGTTCTTAGGTTGGGTTGCTTGATACAAAAAATAACAACTATTTTGAGCTATTACATGAAAAAAATGACATTTAAAATGCGTCCAGTAGCTATTGCTTTGATTTCAGTTCTGTCTTTACAGGGGTGTGCGCAGTTAGATACGGCAAAAAAAACGATGAAGGAAACCTTTGCTAGCGATGATCCATGCGGTAACAATGCTCGAAATATAGGCGCTGCTATAGGCGCTATCATAGGAGCTGTTGCTGGTAACCAAATTGCGGACAATAAAACTATAGGCACTATTGGAGGGACCGTTATAGGAGGAGCTATAGGTTGGTTTATTGGAGCAGAAGTAGATAAACGGCAGTGCGAGCTTTCTAAAATTGGGCAAAAATACAATTTGGATATGCAGGTTACGCCACTCGCTATTAGTGCTGTAGCGGAACCAACAGCAACACAATCAAAAACCGAAGCAACAGCCAATGACGCTACCAAGCCCACTCCAACCGTGCAAAATGTAGGACTGTCTGTTTCAGTAACAGATGCAGATGGTAAGCCTCAGTTTAATAGTGGATCAGGTGAGCTTCAAGCATATGCGAGAGTACATTTTAGTGAAATTGCCAAACTATATTCCGCACGTGATCAAGCTGAAATTCTAGGCGGAGGTAAAACTGATGAAGAGAAAAAGGTTATTTTTGATCAATTAAGCAAAAGGCGCATTTTACTTATTGGCCATACTGATGATACTGGAAACTCCAAGGCTAATGCCGAGTTGTCAGAAAAACGTGCCAAGGCTGTGGCTAAGTTATTTAAAGAAATTGGTGTTAATGAAAACCAGCTTTTCTACCAAGGTGCTGGAGAAACCATGCCGATTGACGACAATGCTACCCCAGAAGGGCGTGCTAAAAACCGTAGGGTAGAAATTGTTGATTTAACAAATGATGAAGAATTTAAAATTTATCTTCAAAATAGACATGTCAAAACTGAATATTATCGACCTGTTGACCCTACCAATAACGTGCAGGTTCAGTCTGAGGCTAAACCTCAGAAAACTCAAGCTAGCAAGTCTAAGAAAACTAAGGTTAGTAAGTCTCAACAAACTCAGACTAACAAGTCCCAACCAACTGAAGTCAGTAAACCTAAGCAAATTCAGGCTAACAAGCCTCAAGAGCAGCCTAGAACTTCTGCTTGGATAGACTTTGGCGGGTCACCCATTACCAATCAAAATACTACGGTTAATATAGGCAAGATCGAGAAGGTTAAACCCAAGTTTTCACTAATTAGCGAAGCAGAAGCAAGTGACATTCAGCATATTAGCACTTGCAATCTGGATCGCCCTCGTAATTCTGGTCAAGTGAAATCACTCAAGGATAGTAAAGAGTATAAAGTCTATGAACATTTACCAGGTCTCTATGGGGGGTCTTGGAGTGGCAAAGTGAATGGTCATTTAGTTGCATTAACGAAAGTTGCAGTTTTACGAGATGACAACAGTCTTGCCAAAAACCCAGACTTGATTATCTACAAGGATTTTAAAGATGCCAAGGATAAGCCTTTTTACCGAAGCACCCCCGAAGTAAATGTATATAAAGGAGACCAAGCATTGCTTTACCGCGTATTTGATAGTGGGGCGATTAAATGTATAGATGTTGTGGTGCCAAACAACAGTCCAAAATCCGCTCCAAATTCTACAATTTTTTATAGTAAGAACAAAATATTACATTCAACTTCATTTAGTCTGATAACAGAATAAATAATTTCGGGGGGCACTATGTTTACATCTATCGGCGATTTTGCAACAGCAAATGCCAAAATTATCTGGCTGTTTATTTCAATAGCATTAGCTATATTTCTATTATCTCAGCCTCGTTTCCGCTTTTGGCTTCATGACCTATGGTACAAATATGTGGGTGTTCGAACTCTGTCAAAAGATACTACTTCTGGTAACAATGGTTGGAGGCGATCTGAAGATGCTCTTTGTTCTTCATATAAAAAATATATTGTTTTTCTTGAAAAAAATACTTTCGCTCAGCGGGTTGAGTATTTGCGTAAGTCTTCAGATGATGGACAAACGCCTATTCCTGTTTGGGTTTTACTCTTGCTGTTCGTGCTTGTTGTTGCAGAAAGCTTGGGGTTTTCATACATGCTTGGTAGCGCAATGGCGGCTGAAGGTAGCGAAAATACCATTTTGATGATGATGGCGGGTATCACATTTGTGTTTGGTGTTCTGCTACCTACACTTACACATGCAGCGGGTCATCAATACCGTCGCACTTCATTATTACGCGAGTGTTTCAACTTATATAAAGGCAGTGGCAGCAATCAGAGTAGTACACGTATTGTAGCGCTTGATGATGATCAATCAATTGATAACGACCAGCCGTCATTTGTTCAAATAGCCAACCGTGTTGCCAAACGCCCTGGTGACAGAGGTAGTTACTTTATGGTGATTACTGCTTTCCTCGTTATTACAGGCATCGCCGTTGGGTCGACTTATATGAGATATAGTCAGTATCAACATACGAAAACTATAGAAACAATGGAGGGTACCCCATCATTTTCTGACCCATCTGATCCATTTAAACTACCTGCAGAAGTCGCACAACCTCAAGCAGAGGCTGACGCTAAGGGCACTACAGAGGTAGACGCTAGTGCTGATCACGAGAAAATGTCCGCTTTTATAATGCTGGCAATTATTTTTGTACTTACCCAAGTTATTGGTATTGGTGCTGGATATAAATATGGATTTGTTGGTAGAAAATCTTCAGATGCATATAAAGAAATTGATGGATTCTCTAGTTACAAAGCATATCAGGCGCATTACCGCCCATATAAAGATTTAGTAAATGCACGTCTGAAAGCATTGCAGCAATTGATGGAAGAGCATTCGCCTAATAAGCTTACTCTGACAAAAACCTTTCAAGACTACCTAGATGAGCACTCATCCAATGATGATGAGTCAGTCCAGACTAAACCTGAGCCGAAAAATGATACGCCTAGAGAAAGTGCAGCAATTACTGCTGAACAGGCAAAAGTTGATATTGAGGCAATTACTAATCCAGATGAAAGAACAAACTACTTCCGTAATTTACCAGCCAATATTAAAGAAGTGCTGTTACCTTGGGTTAAAGAGCTTAAGGAAAAAGAAGCTAAAGCTAAGGTTAAAGATGTTGAAGAGTTTTCTTTTTAAGGTTGATTTGACAGGGTTTAAATAATGAATAAAACAGCGGTAATAAAAAATTTAATCATTGCCACCTGCATGGCATCAATGACTGCCCATGCAGGCGCTAACAATGAAATTCCAAGTTGTTATGCAGCAAATAAACTTGCTGCACCAGCAACACCGAGTCAGGAGTTATTTGTTCTGGTTGATCAAACAACATCTTTTGATAACAATCTACAAGGCTCGATTAGGGAAAACGTGGGGCGCCTTATTAAACCAGGTACCGCTTATGTAATTGCTAACTTCTCCTCTTTTAGCCAGGGTCGCTATGCTGAAGTAATCTCGGCTGGCACCTTAGAGCCATTGATTGATAAAAAAGCACGGGATGATATAAGCGTTAAATTATTACGCACCTTTGATTCTTGCATGCAAAAACAAAATCAATATGGCCTAAAACTTGCCGCCAACTCTCTGAATAAAGCTTTAAACGGGACTAGTTCCGATCTGGCTAAATCAGATGTTTTGGCCAGTTTAAAAGAACTAGCTGGCAGAGTAAAAAAATCTGAGGCCAAAGTAAAAATTGTATTGCTAGCCTCAGACATGTTGGAGAATTCTTCCGTCACTAGTTTTTATGCCAAGCAGGCAGTGCGCCAAATTAATCCGGAAAAAGAGCTGAAACTTGTAGAAGATAATAAGATGTTCGGCAATTTTGGTGGTGCCAAGATTTATGTGATTGGTGCTGGCTTGCTTGCAGAAGATGCCAAAAAACCAAAGGGCGTTTATCGTTCACCGCAAACCATGCAAGCACTTAGTTCATTCTGGAAAACTTGGTTTCAAAAGTCTAATGCAGAAGTTGTTGAGTTTGGTCAGCCAGCTTTATTGAATCCAATTCAGTAACAAGGCAACTCCAATAAATTATCTTTTTAAAATGGTAGCTCATCAATGTCAGAGAAAAAATTCTTCCTGCGTTTTTAATGCCGCTTGATAATAGTGGGCATCAAAACCTGGTAAATTAGCCTTTGGAAGCAGAGCCCGTGAACTTATTGCTGATTTCAAACCAAAAATGGTTCGTTAATTAAGGAGCGTGGTTATATGGATATAATAAAAGAGTTTTTCCCCACCTCTCCATACATAGCATGGAGCATTGTTAGTGTATTAGCCGCTATGATAGTTATTGTCGCACTTTGGGAGAAAGTATCATGGTGGTGGTTTAATACATGGATGAGCTTTCCGCTAATTGGGCGAATTGCCAGATTAGCAAAAGACTTTAATATGGATTCAGTTGATAGATCATGGTTCAAAGCAGAGAAAGCGCTTTGTCGTGATTACAAAAAATTTATCCGCATTCAAGATGAGCACGATTTCAACAACAATATTGACTACCTTACAAAGGCTGGAGATAACGGCCGAACTTCGATGCCTTCCTGGATTTGGATGTTAACAGTGGCGCTGGTTTTTGCTGGATTTATGGGTTTTAGTTACGTGTTCTCTGGTTTTTTAACTCAAGGCATAAGTGAAACAATACAACAATACTATGCTGTTGGCTTTACATTCATCATCTCAGTGTTATTGGTGGTAATGACCCACTTTTCAGGGCATGAGTTGTATGTTTCGAATAAGATTAAACATGCTCGCCGTGAGTGGACAGAAGATGGCCGTAAACATGAATTCAGAACGAGAGCTATTCCGCTCGACCAAAAACAATCAATAGACGATGATCAGCCTAGCTATACTCAGTTAGCAAATCGTGTTGGAACTCATGTAAGTTATACGATTACTATTGTAACAGTTGCTTTTGTCTTGTCAGTTACGGCGCTTGCGGCAGTTGCGCCACTGTCAACGTCTGTACGTGGTCAGGTATCAGAAAAAGAATTGCATCAAGGGGTCGTTGGTGCAAGCAATAAAGCCGAGTTAAACGTAGAACTTAGCGTTGATAGATTGGACACAACAATTAAAGAGGGAGTAAACCCAGTTCTTCCAGATGCTGATGTAACAGCAAATCAAGCCATTAAAGACAAAGCGGTAATGGATGAAGTAAGCATAAATAGGCATAGCGGATGGGGAATATTTGTAGTTTTGGCATTTTTTTTCATGTTTAGCTATAAGCGGGGCTTTGCTGGTCGACATAGTGAGGCAGCATTTAGAGCTATTGGAAAAGGGCGTTATTCATCATATTCAGAGGTGCGTGATCACTACAATGAAGTTGTTGATATTGCTCAGTCTAAGTTAGAAGCGCTGCAACAAAAGCTAGAGGATAACTCTGCATATCAAGTCACGTCGTCAGGTAAACATACTACAAACACCTTTAGGCAATTCATGGAAATGGAACGTCAAGAAGATTTGCCAGATTAGGCAAGTGAGAATATACGAACCACAAAAGCTGAAGATCGCCAAACTCATAATGCAACACCAATAGTACAAGTGGCAGCGGCTATATCGCTTACCGTTAATGAGGCTTAAAAATATCTACTACATCTTGGTCGATTCACTTATGTACAAAATGTGAGAAATAAAAATGAACCAATTAGCCGAACATGACGATTAAAGGGGTAGCAAATTTAATTTGAGTGTTGCTAATGATGATTCCGACTAAGTTTAAGGTTTATTCAAAGGGGATAAATAAGTTTTAATTGATACCCCAACGGGGGAATTGACCATTGTTTATTTTTGCTATTAGTATGACATTGTCAGCATTGGGGAAATGCTGAATTACATTCCTTTGGGCTGTTTGTCTAAGTCTAATCGAGCAAAAAAACTAAAAATAATGGGCTTTTCATGAAAAACTTAAATAGTTGTCTTGGCCGAATTTCGGCTGCTTTACCCTCTAAACTAGCTGCTTGGCCATTAGTTTATTCCCGGTAGTTTAAAAATAGTGACGGAATAAATCTAAGTAGCATCTCATTTTTCCTGAGTTCAGGAAATGAATCTAATTTGCCTGCATTCAACCTTTGTTTTTTTATCGGTTGGATGAGCATGTCTGGGAAGCATCATATGCTGATTTAGCAAGGGGCGTGGTGAAGGCTTTTTATTGATGTGGTGTTAAATTTTTTATAAAAAATAAGGAATGTAAATATGTATCTATCCAGAGTTGCCGCCTTACTTGTTCTTCTGTTGAGCAATGCTGCCATAGCTGAACCTAATTGGGGGAAATTGCTCGTCGACGTGCTTGGCACAACGATTGAAAACTCAGCTAAAAAACAGGAAACTGGAGATTCAGCTACGAACAATCCCCAAACTAATGGGGGGGCATCTGTTTCATCAGCACCAACATCATATGGTAAGGATTTTCCATCTGTTAGTAATAGTGAACTATTTGCAGAGTCAAGTTTAGATCTTCGTTATAGCCCTAGTGCTGGCGATGATCTGGTAATTCAGAAGGTGGTTTTTGGAGGTGAGGTTAGTCGTGATGCATGGAGAAAAATAATCAATGCAGCATTTGCCGGTGGCAAACTTCGCGAGTATTACGATGCATATCATGCCACTAAGGATACGTTTAAAAAAGAGGCTGTTTTAGATGAATATATTAAAAACTTTGCCATACCTCGCGCCAACATCATTAAAGATAAGATCTCTCGAAATGAGCCTTTTGTATTAGATGCCCTTACAAGCGGACAGGAGGGCTGCTACATAGAACAGTGGGATGTTCATAAAAAAGCTTTCCCTATTCGTTGTACTTTAATGGCAAATGTTGGATTAAATCGAAGTGCTTTCGGTGGCGCGCGTAGACTTTATATAAACCAGAAAGACTACCGTGGTTTTACAAATTTTAAAGATTCGGAAACGGATATGGCAGTTGAAAATGCTTTAAGTCATCGAAGCCAATTCAAACAAACAGTCGATATGTATGTTGTCGTTCCTCAGTCTGTTAAATTTAAAGAGGAGAGTCAGAGCATCCCGCTTGAGCCTATTTATTATCGATTTACGTTTTTTGAAATTGGCAAAGATATCGTAACCACTACAGCTTTATCTGCCAGTAAAGACGTTGATAAGCTCACAGATAGCATCAAATTTCACTGTCCGCAGTGCAGAAAATATCTACTCAATAAATAGATAATGAAAATACTGAATTTTATAAAGAAAATTAAAACATTTCAGGTGCAATAAATGAAGCCGGCATAGCTAAAGAATATCTTTAGACACTGACTTTAAATAGGGGTGGTTGTAATTTTTATAACGTAGCAATAACAACAATTAAGGGGTTAAAAAATGGCAATAAGAGGCAGGGTTATTAGAGATGCTAGCAGTGGTGTGGGATTGATTTCCGCAGATGGCAACCAATACGAATTTAAGCTAGAGGGTGTCTGGAAGTCTGATTATTCTCCAAAACAAGATATGGTTGTTGAGATTGATCTTGATGACGCCGGCAAAGTAATTTTGGCTAAAGCTGTCAGCGAGGCAGACTTGGCAAAAGAACAGGCAGAAAAAGCTGCAAAGCTATTGAAAGAAAAAGGACTGGCTGCTTTTGATGGTATTGCTGCGCGTGTTGGCAAGAATGTATTAATTGCTACCGCGCTAGTTGCCTTTTCCTGGTTTTTCCTGCATGTTTTAACTATTCAAGTTTCTTCCTCATTTAAAAACGGCATTACATTTTGGGAGTTGCTTGGAATTGTCAATGCATCAGGTGGAGTTGACGCTTTGCAATCTACTTCCAGTATGGATAAAGGTTTATGGGGATTCCTTGCGGTAGTAGCCATTGTTGGTCCATTTATATATCAGTTTTGGAAAAAACCAGAGGCACATCTTGGAAATTGCCTTCCACTGTTGACCATGCTCTTTGCGGGGGTGGCAATTTACTTTAATGTTCAGGACGGCATTTCAGCTGCTGGCAATGCAGGAGGATTCATTGGAGGCCAAATGGGTGAGTATGCCGCAAAAATGGCTTCTGAAATGATCAATCAAATATTGAAAGCTATTCATGTAGGCATAGGTGGCTACGTGTCTTTTGTAGCAAGCATCTATCTTGCATTTATTGGCGTTACCAAATACCTGGCAGCAAAAGCATAATTTACTATCAAGAGAATACAAAATGAATAATATGAATAAAAAGATCAGCTTAATTTCCCTTTTAATCCCATTACTGTCGCTAACTGCTTGTTCAGATAATGATGCGAAGGATAATTCATCAAACAACACTGCGCCGACTCTGGCAGACGCAATGTCTGATCAGGGTAAAGCGCAGGCTGCTGCTAACGCATTACCGCAAGGTGATAAAAGTACTCCTGACAACGCATACAGCGAGATTACCAGTGGGGAGCAAATTGCCTTTATCTATTATGGTTTAGCTAAAATGCCGGTTGACTATGCAAAAGTTGCAGAAATCTACCCTGATTACAGATATAGCAATGACGAATTTAAAAAGCAAGATATCCTAAATGCTCTAAAACCTAGAATAGACCAGGAAATTGCAAAGGGTAAAACCACTCAGTATTACAAAATTAAGTGGGATAACTTCAGTGTTAATCAGTATGACTTCAATGCAAAAGGTTTCCCACAAAATGAAATCAGCCCTGGCACGACGTTTGGCTGGAGTGGTGATTCAAATTATCGGATTGCTTTTACTAACCCTGATGATTTTAAGTTGCTTAAGGTTGAGGATGAAACAAAAGCACGCGTTATTGCCGATAAAAAAAGCAAGTATCAAAGTATGCATCTTGTAGCTTATGGCTACGTTCAAGAGGCTGATCTGATAGATAAAACGGTTAAATTGCAGATTCAAAAAGTTGTTCTAACAGACAAAAATGGAACTGAATTAATGTCGCAAACTCGTTAATGGGGCACATGCTTGAGGGTGCGTAACTAAGTTCTAGTGGTTTATTTAAACAGAATATGACACACCCTTGAGCAGGCTGATTTCGGGCAGTAGTGAGTTCATACTAAATTTATGGAATAAGATGGATACTTTTAAGTTTGAAGTTGATGAGCATTTAAGACCATCCGTCGAAAGAAAGTTGACAGGCACCACTCAAATAGATGCCGAGATATCCGCACGTGCTTTACCCAAGAAACCAATAGAAATAAAACTATCAATTATTTTATTGCGTCTGTATCGCAAACTCGCTCCAAGAGCTATACGTTGCAGGTGTGTATTTGATCCTAGCTGCTCTCATTACAGTGAGTTGGCACTAAGACAACACGGGTTTTTAAAGGGCATTAAATTAACGTGCAAGCGTTTAGCCAGATGCAAATCTGGTGCAGGGGGTATTGATTTTTTACACTTAAAACAAGGGGATTAGTTTATGCAATATAAAATTGAATCAATAGGGGCACAATTTTCAAACAAAGCAATCGAGGCGCTTGAAAGTCGATTTGATGCCAAAGCAAACGAAGGTTATAAATTTCACTCTGTATTCCATGTATCACAGCCAGGCTGCTTAGGCCTTGGGCAAGGCACTACAACATACTTAGCTGTTTACGTTAAAGAGTAAACTGAAGCGTTAAGACTAACAATCGACAATAAAGGGGTATTAAATGAAAGACGCTCTATTTTTTGACCATATGCTGACACCAAAGATCATTACATTTGTCTATTGGCTATTGCTTCTTGCAGCTGTGGTGGCTGGCTTGGGGTCAATGTTTGGTGGTTATGGTGGATTGACAGCAGGTAAGTTTTTTATGGGATTGCTTTACGCGCTCGGCGGGGCCATTGCCGCAAGAATTTGGTGTGAACTATTAATTGTCTTGTTCAAAATGAACGAGGCTCTGCAAGAGTTGCGCCAGAAGTAGTGATAAAACCTAACAATAATTGAAATTGACCGTAAATTTAAATAAGGCGGATTAAAGTTCGAATTGCAATTCTGAATAATGTTGGTTAAAAGGCTGTGATGCAATAGCATCGCAGCCTAACTCAACATCGACCAACCTGTCAGTAACCTGATCCCCGTTTTACCTACAATTACCCTATTGCAGCATAATCGTCATGAGTAGCCATCCTGCTACATCCGGCCTAGATCAAGTCGAAGATTGGTTTTATGTTGCTCAATCCGTCGCTGGTAAGTCGCGAGCAAGCCTTCATTCATACCATCATTCTCCCAAAGGTCTTTAAAATAGCTTGATTTCATTGCCTGCGGATAGTGGTTAACGAAGCTATAAAATCCTCTTGGAAAATGGTGTTCTTGGAAGTAGTAATACTGATAGCTAAAAAATACCATGCAGAATAGGATGTAAGGATAGAAAATAAACTTGAACAGCGTTTTCATACCACTCTCCCATAATGCATCATGACTGTGATGAAGTCCGAGTGAGCTTCGAGTATGTACTGAACCAACTCCCAAAAGAAGTTCGTTGGGTTCGAATATATATAAGCACTCACCACCAGGGTGGGAATACCAAACACTATCATCTGAAGAAGCCGCTTAAATCCTGCCCCGGATTTTGCGGCCGCTTTGGGGGCGATATACTTACCTGTAGTGCCTGTGTTGGTCGTTCGAGCAAGAGCGGCAGCATTAGCTTCTTGTTGTGCAAGATACCCTGCGGAAATATAGTCTCCTTTTGCAGAAGCATCCCATTGATTGGCATACCATTGACCATCTACACCATAAGGCATAATCAGCTCCTCTTAATTATAAAAACGGTTATAGGCGTATTCAAAATACTCTTTAATTCTTTCTAATCATCAATCTTATCATGGCAAATCAACCAGTTGTGCTGAAATGTCACTACGACTCCCAACTTAGGTTCTATGTCCATCTTGGCCAGACGCTCGGTATAGTGACTAGAGACCTAGTGAGAGCTGCGATTCAAGTGATGGATCAGCGATTGAGTACGTTTTAGTTTTAGAGCCAGAATCATGACCTATGTGATTTGAACACCTGACCATCTCTAACGTTACTCATCCTAATTTTTTTGATCAATTCGTAGTTTTTGTTAAGGTCGCTACAGCCTGCGGACGCTGGCCTTGCGGATATTTAACTCTTTTCCCGTTATTTAATTGGTAACTTGTCGAAATATATTTCATATGCAGGGTTTGTTCTTCAGTTCGAGTAATCGTCAGTTCACCATTCGTACAATTTTCTGGTCTATTGGTAATCACTTCTTCAAATGACGCGGTGCTGGCATCAACATTTTTCATTGTCCAGTAACCACCGCAATTTAAAGACGGGTAGCTGACTCTGAATTGATTATTAGCCACGTCGAGCTTCATCGTCCAGGAGCTCCCATTCTCACCTTTTCCCTGGCCTGTCCAAGATCCTTCTAGCCAAGCCCCATCTTTTGGGGTAACTGACTTTTCTGAAGTGGCAGTTGCTGCATTACGTTGAAAAGCATTGTGTTCTGCTCGTGATATCTGATTAGGCAGCACGTACCAGAGTACACATATTAGCAAGGCTGCCGGTAAGACTACCAGCCAATTCCCCAGATTACTGCGACCGGATTTTTTTGCTGTTGCTGCCAGCCATTTTCCATGGTCGGTCTGACTCATGCTATTACTGAATTGTGTTGCAATAGTGTGGTGGAAGAACAGCCACCCTAATGCCACTGTTATTGCTCCTGATATAAAAGCCCAGCCAGATCCGGCGAATGCCCAAGCTAGCAGATTAACGCCGAGTGTAGCCAAAAGCAGCTTCCACCAGAACTTTTTCGCCAGTCGTAAATAAATATGGCGCAATGAAGCCAAGATACTGCGATTAATTCTTGCTGCAAACTCTGGTGACATCATGTGGGCAATTGAATCAGTATTCTTTACGCTGAGTTCAGCATCCAGTGCGTCTGCATTCACTTCAGATGCAACAACGTTTTTCATAGCCTCCAGAAGATGATCTATCCGCGTTGCAGACAATCCATCATCCGAACATTCCAACAACGTTTTTTCCAGCAAAGTAAGATCTTGCTCGACCAGATGCTCAATTACGCCATCAATCGATAGCCAGCGAAGATCCGAGCCATACGCCACTAGTTTAAACAGGTTATCTCCGCAGTTAACATTGAGTTTAATTAACTCAAACTGACCGTCGTAATTAGCGCTGACAGTATGCGGTGGAGAACCCTTTACGGTTGAGCTGCTATAGCCGAATATTTCCGAGATTGGCGGCAAACCATGCACACCCTCTTTAGAGGCAGCATTAGTGGCCTCCTCCGAACAAGTGTCAGGCACATCCAAAGTATATGAAGGGTTGACGTTTACATCTATCCACGCGGCCGTGCCAGCTTCTTTTGAACCATCACAGGTACTACATATAAGACTGCCTATTCCTGAACATGTACGGCAGGTGATTTTCCCAGTGGCTGAACAAGTTTCGCAGCGGATTTCTGCTGTTCCTGAACATTTTATACATTGTGTTTTACCATACATACAGCCATAGGCCTTACATGTTACGTATACTGTTCGGCTGGCAGTTCTATATTCCGTATATGAGCCGTTCCAGAATGACTCTTGATAGGTTACTACTTCTGAAACCTGACCGGTGCCGCCGCAGTATATGCAATTGACTTTGCCCCCGTAACATCCGTAACCGTCACAACGCACATATAGCCCGCCGTGGCAGTTCCAGCAAGTTTCCTTACAGGTACCATAACAGTTATAACACTGAACCCTGCCTTTACCGCTGCAGCCTCCACATTCAAACAGCGCCCAATGCTTTCTGGCATAAGGCAACATCGTGCCCGGTTGGATCAAGTTATATTTAGTCTCAGGCTTTTCAGTAGTTTCTTTTATTTGTTTGGCTGCAAGTTCCAGTCGCTCCGACTGTTCATCTTCTGCGGCCTGTGTAGGGTTTTCGGCTCTGGATTTTTCAGACGCATCTTGAGATAAAAAGAACCCTGTAATATTTTCTGTGGTAACGTTTGCTTTAAGCTGGTAATCCACCTGAATACCGTAGGGCTGATGAACTTCTTCATCACTCGCTAACTGCACCTCTTCTGGCTCAAATCGCGTTTTGTCACGGATAAGTCCGCGAATATTATTAAAAACTTTTGTTGAAGAGGATTCAGGAAATTCCTGCGTGCTTTCAGAATTGTCGATAGTCATTGTTCTTATTTTCTAATATTTTTCATATTGTGCTACGCGAATGCTGTGACTAAAAAGTTCTTTAACGATGTTGTGGGGTGTTTCTAAACCCCGTAAGCCATGTTGGCTGCTTCACCATTTTTATCGTCAGCAATAGTTAATTCCATTTAATGGCATAACTAATTATTATTATGCTTTCTCTACAGATAAGACAAAACGCCATTGATCGCCTGATTTCCGATACATCGCAGAGTGGGCTTCTACCTGACCTAATTCACTTAATAAATTAGTTAATTTTGTGATTACTTTACGGCAGCCAATATTACTTATCGTAACCAGCAATTTGCCACCTTTTTTCAAGAATGGTGCTACTTTATCAATAAACTCTATAACGGCTTCGCCTTGATAATCAATCGCAATTTCGTTGTATTCTTTTTTATCTAAAGGCATCGGTTCACAATGGAGCAATGGCGCATTAAATATAATGAAATCAAACTGTTCATTTGGGATTTTATCGAGCAGATGAGACTTTACTACTTCTACTTTATGCCCAACACCTAAATGTTTTACATTATCCTGAGTACAGCTAATTGCAATATCACTAATGTCAGAAGCCACTACTCGCGCAGCGCCTAATTTCGCAGCAACACAAGATAGCGCACCTGATCCACATCCAACTTCAAGCAGGCTTGCCTCAGGCTTAAGCAAACCAAAAAGAGCGTCTCCAATGAAATGGGTTGAAGACCCATCAATCGGGTGATATACCCCATCCGTAGATTTAATCGGGTGCCCATAAAAAATTGAAACATCCTCTTTTTTCTGTTTCTCAATGAACTCCAAGTGTGATTCCATCACGCTTTCCATATCTGCAAGCCAATACTTATCATCTAGCCACCACCAATTCTCTCGCAATTCATTCCCCTTAAAATCTAATGAAAACCACAATATTATTATTGTTTAATATGCAATCATACTTCATCTATTAAATTAACCGTCATAGCAAGATATAGCTGCAGATAGAATTTTTTTAAAACCTGCAAATTAGCTGAAAGTTAAGAAATAGTATTGATATAAAAAGGAGGATACTGACGAACCGCTTGAATCATATGGTATGCAGCTAAAAACTGATGTTTGGAATAAAACTCTGGATCATTCAAATTGGCCGAATGAAAAAGTTTCTCCATCGCCATTGCTGCCTCACCATTAGGCTCCAGTAGAAAAGTGTTTATTAATTGAACAAAGTCTTCCAAATGCCCCTTGCTGAGTATTTCATCTATTCGTGCAACGATGAGTACAGTGTTTTCTTTTTGAATAAATCGAACGGATTCCATAGGACTTTCTTTAAACAGTATTGTGAGCTAAGTCGTTCTTAATAATTATGCTGCGCTTAGAAACTATGGAGTGCAGGGCAATTTTTTATTGAAGAAATTATCCTTATTCTCTTGGCCTGCCATATCTATGCTTTGCTATAGGCACGCCTTCTTCATTGGTTTCATATAACGTAAAGCCTTCATCCTTAAATATGGTGGCTCTCATATCCTCATCCATGTCTTCAATAAACAGAGTCATACCATCTTTTGTGATTTCCAAGAGATTTACATCATCTTTGATGTCTATTAATGGGCGCTCTCTGTATATGGAATTGGCCTGAACAATAAAAACAACTTCACCATTTTTTGTTAATAAAACAAAATATTCTATTGGCTGCCTTGAGTCATGGCTTGCCGCAGCATTCTGGCTTATTGGAGTATTCTGGTTTATTGCAACATGCTGGCTTAGAATTTTTGTAGTATCCGTTAACTCAATGCCACACATTCCGCAAAATTTATCTGTTTCATCCAATCGATTTCCACATGCTGCACATATCATTCTACTTAACATATTAGACTTCCGTATTTAGTTATTCTTTGTGAATATATTTTCATAAACTGCTTAGCAGGGAATGTACATTTAGTATTTTTATTCGAGCAAATTTCTTTTATGAGGTAAATCCAATGCTTCTTGTCTGAGCATTTGCTCTTGGTCTGGATATATGGCTAGCTTTTAAACGAATAATTGCTGGTTTACTTTCCGGAGTAAACTTTCTGAGCGCGTTTAGCATCGCATCTTCTAAAGTACGTTTAAGCTCACGCCCTGACTTTGCCGCTTCCGCCAGTTGGCTCACCACATCATCATCTAAGGCGGGAGGAAAAACGACGTTATAGCCAGATTGTTCGATGAGTTCCGAGTAAGTGGTCTGTACCATGGTCTTTCTGCCTTCAAAATCAAGTTCCGGTATATTTAATATTACGAAGCGACTAAGCAAGGGGGCTGCTAATCTATCAATACTGTTTGCAGTGGCAATGACAGAGCTATGGCTTAAATCCATAGGGATATTTAGAAATTCATCTTTGAAGAATTTTGCTGTGTCTGACTCAAGTAAAAGCAGCAGCGCATCTAACGGGTTGCCTCTTTCAGAAACGCCAGCCTTATCTATTTCATCTAACATAAAAACAGGATTCGCATAGTCTGATGCTGCCATGGTAGATGCAATGATGCCAGCATCAGCTGACTGCCAATATTTACTTAGCCCTAACATTTTGACGTTATCTGCTATACCTGCTAATGAAATATCGCAGAACGGCAATTTAAGTGCCTCGGTAACTTTACGCATAAATCGTGTTTTACCTGTGCCAGGCGGGCCTACTAAAAGCATTGGCGGCAACTTGGCTGGCATACCAAGTAAATATTGCGCATGTAAATGTTTCAATATGATATCTGCCGCTTCTGACATATTGGGCTGCTTACTGTGGAGTTTGGTAATTTCCTCAATCGATGCATCCATGGGCGGGAGCAATGCTTTCAGATATGAAATTCCTTCAAGATCCTGTATTCGGTTACTGACGTGTTCTTCTAGCTTCTGTAATGATAGCTTTTTATATTCATTGAACGAAACGACCCTCATCTGTTTTTGCGACGCAATCAGATGCCTCGACAACAGATTGATGTGCATCTTATTGCTAGATTTTTTTGGTTCACTGTCCGGCTTTATCGCTGGCAAATAGTCAATTTGCGGTACATCAAAATTCGAATCGTTTTTTTCAGAAAAAGCTGATGTGATGTCTAGAACAGGTTCTTTGCTAATGTTTTTAGGCTGCGTATGTTCCATCTGCGATCTCAATAATTAGATATATCCCATTAATCGCTAGATGTATTTCTTAGGTTCAATTTGATTTGTAAAAGTTATTTGGAGTGAGCTTGCAGGTTTGACGGTCTGAAATTTTATTCTGAGCGATTGATAATCTCTTTTATGAGCCACTCGATATTAAATGTGGCCATCGGCAAAACAGCTTCGTGATCTGGTGTTTCCAATATTTCGTTATTACTCAGTAAAATATTCTTTACATGCGTCTGTAACTCAGGTTCTAGCGATCCCAAATCAATATATTTCACGCCAAACTCCCCATATGGTTGCGGCTCAAGATGATTAATCATCCAGATGGCCTTATCGCGTTGTTTTGCTGAAATTTTCTTTGGTGTGGGTGGCGCATGTTTGATATCAGATAGGTCAGCAATCTGAACATGGTTTTTTCTTACTTCAATAATGAGACTCGGGTTAAATCTGTCATTTTCCTGATTACCTTCAATTCCACTCTGGTTGTAGCCTCTGGGATTAGTGATCACACGCGTTCCATTAATACTGTAATTAAAGGAGTCGTGTGTATGACCATGGCACCAAAGCTCAGCTTTATTGCCATCCATCAGATGATCTAAGCGTGAAGAAAAACAAGCGCTCAGCAGGTCATTTTGATAACGAGGTGCAACAGATTCCCAAGCAGGGCCATGGTGTGTCACAACGATAGTAGGACCATCAAACGATTCATTGAGCTTACTCTTAAGCCATTGCAGACTCTCTTTGTGTATCGCAACGCTATCAGCAGGATTGAAATCCCATTCACCATTTCGAATGAGTCTGAAATCATTTAAATATTGTTGTGCAACAAGCATGCAGTCCTTGTGTAGATCACGCCCGAAGAGCTCAAAGTCCGTCCACAGCGTGCAGCCCAGGAAGCGAGTTCCTTGTATGATTACTTCATCATTTTCAAGCAAATGAATGCCAAGCTCAGTAGCTACAGCACGGATTTTAGCTATGTTCTGATGTATCTCTTGACCGTAATGTTCGTGGTTACCAAGAATCATCACGATTTGTTGATCTGGAAACATGCTGCGCGCCATATGCATACCATAGTCTTTTTTCCAAATATCTCCTGCTAAGACTACAACGTCGGCGGAGTAAGCGGCTTGTGCTGGTTGATACTGGGAAAGTTCCAGGTGTAAATCCGAGAGCAAGTGTATTTGCATATTTTTTTTCATTTTAGATGCCTTTTCAATCACGTAGTCATTGATAATTTTATTTACCAATAAACCAAGGTTGAATTTGCAACAAATATTTAGAATGATTATTCTAATTAAAAGAGCAAGTAAAAATTGTCTAAAAAGAAGCCACTATTGGTTACCATAAAAATATTCTTCTTTAGTCACAATCAATGCTGTTGCTATTGAAACTAAAAAGCTCCTAAGCAGGGCTGTTGAACAACATGTAGTGGACACGTTAACTGCGTGTAATCTTACTCAACGTCACCATATACGTAGCATCCTCGTTCTGGCTCACTATTGCTCAGCCACTGTTTTTAACAACTTTCATTACATCAGCTTTGTCGAAAAGCATATCGCCAATTTCATTAACCGCTCTGCCAAAAGGAATGATTTTTTTACTTAAAACAGCGCTAATAATCGACACATAACCTTTCATTCGTGATTAATCCAGCATTTTGGAGTGCATTAGTAATTAATGAGTCTACCGCATCTTAGTCAATTCAAGTTGCCTGATCATGATGAACTCGGTTTAGAGATTATTGAAGGGCTGGATTAAATAGCTTCCGTGAAATTGCAAGCTATTTCTTAATAATCACAGCGATTCACTATCCCAGGATAGGGTCAGTCACTGCAAGGTGCTGGCCCTTTTTTTATTGTAGAGATTTAGGGAAAAAAGAATGATTTCTCACATAAGTCTTTTAGCCACCATTTGCATAAGAAGCGGTTAATCGCAACTTATGCACACTTAATATTGGCTAACTAAATGATTTGAAACAATACAGTATCGCAATTTATGATTTCCTCAATCGCAGCTTATGCCAGCCCAATCGCAACTTATGCTTAACCCCACAATTTCCCACCTCACTTATTGTAAATAATTGTTATAAGACTTATTCAAGAAGTTTCATTTTTGTTACTAATTTGTAACAAAGTGCTTGAGACCGGTACATTTTTATGTTAGTTTTTGACCTGCGT